>JAABUP010000914.1_pt1 | contig 63299 bp, 78 predicted proteins | sample 5559201 | NCBI WGS metagenome assembly JAABUP01 (sample SAMN10711887, study PRJNA513373) | rock metagenome | isolation source: Antarctica rocks | place: Antarctica
GCTCTGTAAGCTTTTTAACTGTCATAAAGTATTTCAGATTTTTGTGATCTGTACAAATCTGAAAACTTGACACACTTCTCAATTCTGCATCTCACTCTTTCAAGCATCATATGATGATCAGCATCTCTTTATCATAAATCTTATAATTGCACTCTGCAGATGCATTCTTCTTTAAATAGTAGACACAGAACCTTCACACATTGTTCATTAACTGTAACAGAGTTTCATCTATGCATCAATCTGAGAAATCTGTTTTCATCACAGTCATACATGTATGATCAAACAAAACTAGAATCAGCACTGAAATGAACATAGTCTTTAACTTCTTAAAATCTTGATTAGCTTTCTCAGTTCACTTAAAAGATGTGTTCTTTTGTATGAGAGTCATCATTGACATAATCAGATTAGAAAAGTTCTTAATGAACTTTTAATAGAAGTTTGCAAAGTCTATAAAACTCTTTACTCTCTTTACTGACTTAAAGACTTGTCAGTTCATGATTGTCTCAATCTTTTGAGAGTTCATTTGTATGTTCTTTTCAACTTTCAGAATAAACTCTAGATACTTGATTGACTTAACTTCAAACTCACATTTGTCAATGTCAATCTGTAAGTCAGCTTCTCAAAGTCATAGTAGTATTCTTTGTACATAATCTTGATGCTGATGTAAAGACTCATCAGTGAAGATGAGAATATCATTCACATAAATCAAACAAAACTTATTTAAAAAGTCCTGCAAGGCTCAGTTAACATATCTTTGAAAGATGCTTGAGACATTGACTAGCTTAAAAGAAGTCATTATTCATTCATACAACCTGTACCTTATATGAAACATCATCTTTCATTCATCTTCTGCAGCAATCTGAATCTTGTGAAATGCCGCTATGACATTCAACTTAATGTATCATTGAGCCTGTTTGATGTTCTGCAGAGTCTCATATATTAATAAAAGAGAGTAACAATTCTTCTGAGTGATTCAATTCAAGCTACAATAGTTCACACAGAACTGAAGTTCATCTTCTGACTTCTGTACAAATAAAACAGACACTGCAGCAAATGAGTTATTGACTTGTATGAACTGCTTATTCAAAAGTTCTGTTAATGTTTTACACAACACTAGTAGCTTCTCTCTCATCATGTTATATAGAGAACCTTAAAGTACTTTTAGCTTTTTTTCATTCATCTTTTCTAGTTCAATCTGATGATCTGTGCCTTTTCCCCTTAAGAAAGGCAACTTCTCAGTCATCATATGATCAAACACATTTAAAAACTCATAATAATAATCAGAGAGTATAGTTCTCAAGTCAGCCTTCTTCTGTGAGGTTAAGGCTTTTTCAATATCAGTCATGCTGGCTGAGAACACCTCAATCTTCTTTCATTTCTCTTCTTTTTTTTGTATGAGATTTGTAAAGAACATAGCTGACATCATGACATGATTGAACTCATTCTCAGCAGAAGCTTTTCTGTTTTGTACAATAGTTTCTGTAAATTCAATCATAAGAGAGACTCTGCCTGCATTCAATATGATCTTGTTCTGCTTCATTCATGATAGACCTAGTATAAGGTTGTAGAATGTTAACTTAGAGACAACATAAAAGTATGTCCTTGACTTGAGATGACTGTCAATATCAATTTGTATGACAGTCACCTCATTTACTACTGAGTTTAAAGGCTTATCAAACTTTGTGATTGTATGAGGCTTAATCTTAATGCACTGTAGATTGTGATTTCTAGCAAAGCAAGAAGTAATTATTTCATAGAACAGACACTCTGTGTTGTACAAGGTATGTGTATATGACTTCTTATTGACTAATGTTGACATAGTGAAGAAGACACTATTCATCTGTTTCTCAAACTTCTTTCAGCTTTTATCACATCTCATACACTTTCAGCTGTGAATTCTGTTAAAAGCTACTCTTTTTCTGAGTTCTTCTCTTCTTCTGTTGTGTTCTTCACAGTCTCAGCAGTGACAACATTAATGACACAAGATCATACAGCAGACAGAAGTTTGCAGTTCTTAATGAAGTAACTGTTGTCTCTGCATGTCACAGGTTTGCAATGAGATTGATGCTCAATTGATAATTTCTAAATACAAGAAGAATACTATGAAGAGAAAAAAGAAGAGCTTCATACAGAAGTAAGAAGATAATGTGCTTTAGTCTTAAAGTCTTAATAAGCAACTAGATCATAAGATCTTAGTATGAGTTCAACTTATGACATCACTTCTTTCTTTTTCTTTAAGGTTGTGCTTTAAGTGTCTGAAAAGATTGTTGTACAGTTGTCATTGTCTGTTGACACATGTTTGCCTGCTTTGTATGAGTAAGGTTCACAGATAAAAAAAATTTTTATCACTTGCTGACACATGAGTTTTCTCAACAATTCACTTCAGCTTACTCATCAGTGAAGTGAGTTATAAATTCTCTCATCTTTCTTCTCAAATTTCTTTTTCTTTCTTCTTCAACTTTCTCACTGTTAACTTTTGTATGTGAAATCTCTCTTGACTGAATATTTCAGCATTAACTCTCATATGACAAGCTCAGCAGCAACAACAACAACAACTATCATCATGTAAGTGTCATATAAGTATGTGTCTCTGAGCTGACAACTTATAGAGCTCTTGTCTTGTACAACACTTATGTTGCTGCTTTCATTCTTGCAGACACTGATGTCAATTTTGTTCTTGAGATTGATCAACAGCAGCTTGCTTTGTATGCTCACTCTCTTCAGACAATGATCATTCTCACTCTGTTCAGTGACAACATTCTGTTTGTACAAATCTGTATCACACTGCAGCAGATGAGAACTCATCAGTTGTCATACATCAATGCAATTCTGATTCAGAGTCAGAGTGTGTTGATTTCTGACAGTTGTACTGACTGTCAGAAACACAGTATGATGTCTTTTTCAGAATGTCATTGTACATCAAAACATTTCAGTAAGTGTTGCAGCAACTGTAAGTGATGTGATCATGCTGCTCACTACTCTGTATGCAACAATGATGTACTCATTGTCATCTTGAACAATGAGAATAACAACAACACTGATAAGAATGAGCACATTGCTAAACTGAGGTGAATTGCACAAACTCTGTTGTCAGTGAGGGTGGTTGTTATTGATCTTGATCTTTAGGTACATATGACTTCTTTTTCTTTTCTTGCATTGTCTCTAGTATAGGTCTAGTCATATAAGCTGTGTATGACATCTGAGCTGTATGTCTCACCTCTGTGTGATGCTTAAAACAAATAGCTTCAGTGAAATCAAGAAGACATCATTAGTAATTAGCATAGAAATAAATTAAATAAATTTAACACTAAATTTTGAACTCTGTACAATTCTTTGAACTTATGAAGCATCTCAGCCTTCTTGTGTATAATTAGAATTTAGACACCTCAGATTGCATTAACTCTCATTGATTTAACATCACTGTGTCTTTCAGAGTAAATGTCAATTCTCATGTGAGTCAGATATAACTGATTCATTTCATCAAGTACTTCTTCTTAAATTCTTCTTTACATCATATGAATCTTTTCTTCAGAATCCTCTCTATCTCAAACTCTTCTTCATCACTTACAATTTGTGATGAGGGTTGCAAATCTGTCATACACTGAGAAGAAAGAGCGTTCATGACTGCTGACTGAAGCATGACTGAGTGAAACACATTATGAATACCTGACAGTGTGTTCAAACAGAAGAAATGTGAGCTGATCTTTTTAACAATGATGTACTTGACATTCTTTGCATTAAACTTCTTGCACAGACAGTCTGTACATATGTTCTTAAGATTTAGTCAGATCTTGTCTTCTTTTTTGAAGTCATAAGACTGCTGTCTCTTTTAATTCATCACTTCTTTCTGTACCTGCTGAGCAACAGTCATAGTTATCTGTGCTCACTCTGTGACTTCTTTCATCTTCTGTACAATCTGATTAGCTTTCTGTACTGAACTTTTTGCAGATTGTACAGGCTTCAACTTCTCAAGTAGTTGTAAAGGCTTCATGTGATACTCATGAGACAAGAAGAAGAGACTCACCTTTGTTAAGATGAAGACATAGTTGTTTATAACTAGCTCAGCCATGAAGAGCAGGCTTGCCCAGTTGTTTTGACTATAATTAAAGAATGTACAAATGTACAGCTCAACATTCTGATTCATCTGCTCAGTTGTTCTGTCAGTTTTTGAGTGATATGCTGTGAACACTCTTTGTACAATCTTTAAAAGTTGACAGACTCTTTTTCATAGACTGCTCACAAACTGAGTGTCTCAATCTGAGACTATTGTGATGAAAAGCTCATGAGCTTGATAGAAATGTTGTATGAATGTCTGAGCCACTCATTCTGCAGTCATATTCTTGCACAATTTCAGTATTACTTTCTTGTTAAGACAATCTGTAATAATCAGAAGGTTTGTACAACCCTCACTTGACAGTAGATTTACTACAAAGTCAATGAATATCTTTTGTCAAATTCACTTCAGTACAGGTAAAGGCTTCAAGAAGCCTTGTCAGTGGTCTTTTCAGCTGTTGTTCATACAGCATTTGTCACAATTTCAACAGAATGTATGAACATTCTGTAGCATTTCAGGTCAAAAGAACTGTTATGATAAAAGAGCATCAGTTACATTCCTTTCTGAGTGTTCAGTCATTGTTGAGTCATGTGTATACTGAATCAGTTCTGTACAAAGAGATTTTGAGAATGACACTCAATGTCTTTTGTGAAAGAGTAACTTCTCTTCATTGCTCAAGAAGTATTTCATTATGAATATTCTCACTTTTAAAACAGTAGAAAATGATCTTTGTTTCTCACAAATTGTCTGACAAAGCTCATTGTACAACTCATCTCTTACTTCAGCATTCACTTACATCTGTTTGAGCTCTGTAATCTCATCAAACAAGTCTTGATCTTGTACAAGCACAGAGATCAGTATGTCTGCTACTGTCATTGAGGCAGTCTGTATAGGCTTGCTTATCATTTCAGAATGTATCATCTGTATCATATGATGTTGTACTCTGTCATCTGAGAGATTCATTAACACATTCTGCTTTTGTCTCAATAAAGCATCTGCTCTCTTATTCTGCTTGCTCAGCAAGTATAGTATGAAGAAGTTGTATCACAACAGAATTAAAGATCATCTCATTTGTCACTCTGTAAGCTTTTTAACTGTCATAAAGTCTTTCAGATTTTTGTGATCTGTACAAATCTGAAAACTTGACACACTTCTCAATTCTGCATCTCACTCTTTCAAGCATTGTATGATGATCAGCATCTCTTTATCATAAATCTCATAATTGCACTCTGCAGATGCATTCTTCTTTAAATAGTAGGCACAGAGCCTTCACACATTGTTCATTAACTGTAATAGAGTTTCATCTATGCATCAATTTGAGAAATCTGTTTTCATCACAGTCATACATGTATGGTTAAACAGAACTAAAATCAGCACTGAAATGAACATAGTCTTTAGCTTCTTAAAATCTTGATCAGCTTTCTCAGTTCACTTAAAAGATGTGTTCTTTTGTATGAGAGTCATCATTGACATAATCAGATTAGAAAAGTTCTTAATAAACTTTTAATAGAAGTTTGCAAAGTTTATGAAACTCTGTACTCTCTTTATTAATCTAGAGGTTTGTCAGTTCATAATTGTCTTTCTCTTTTGAGGGTTCATTTGTATGCTCTTTTCAACTTTCAGAATGAACTTTAAATACTGAATTGACTTGACTTCAAACTTACATTTATCAATGTCAATCTGTAAGCTGACTTCTCAAAGTCATAGTAGTATTCTTTGTACATGATCTCAGTGCTGATGCAAAGACTCATCAGTGAAAATGAGAATATCATTCACATAGGCTGAACAAAACTTATTTAGAAAGTTCTGCAAGACTCAGTTGATATATCTCTGAAATGTGCTTGAGACATTGACTAGCTTAAAAGAAGTCATCATTCATTCATATAACTTATATCTCATACAGAATGCTGTCTTTTATTTGTTCTCTGCAACAATCTGAATCTTGTGAAATGTCACTATGACATTCAACTTAATGTATCATTGAGCTTGTTTGATGTTCTGCAAAGTCTCATATATTAATGAAAGAGAGTAATGATTCTTTTAAGTGATTTAGTTCAAGTCACAGTAGTTCACACAGAACTGAAGTTCATCTTTTGACTTTCATATGAATAAAACAGACACTGCAGCAAATGAGTTACTGACTCATATGAACTGCTTATTCAAAAGTTCTGTTAATGTCTTATGCAGCACTAGTAGCTTCTCTCTTGTCATGTTGTATAGAGAACCTCAGAGTACATTTGACTCTTTCTCATTTATCTCTTTTAATTTGATACAGTGATCTGTACCTTCTTCTTTTAAGAGAGGCAATTTCTCAGTCATCATATGATCAAACACATTTAAAAACTCATGATAATGATTAAGAAGTATAGTTCTCAGATCAGTCTTCTTCTGTGAGGTTAAGGCTTTTTTAATATCAGTCATGCTGATTAAGAACACCTCAATCTTCTTTTGTTTCTCTTCTTTCTTTCATACAAGATTTGTAAAAAACATAGCTGACATCATAACATGATTGAACTCACTCTCAGCAGAAGCTTTTCTGTTTTGTATGACAGTTTCTGTGAATTCAATTGTAAGAAAGGCTCTGCCTGCATTCAATATAATCTTATTCTGCTTCATTCATGATAAACTTAGTATAAGGTTGTAGAACACTAACTTAAAAACAATGTAAAAGTATGTTCTTGACTTCTGATGATCATCAATATCAATTTGTATGACAGTCACCTCATTTACTACTGAGTTTAAAGGCTCATTAAACTTTGTGATTGTATGAGGCTTAATCTTAATGCGCTGTAGGTTGTGATTTCTAGCAAAGCAAAAAGTGATTATTTTATAAAACAGACACTCTGTGTTGTACAAGGTATGTGCATATAACTTCTTATTGACTAATGTTGACATAGTGAAGAGAGCACTGTTCATCTGTTTCTCAAACTTCTTTCAGCTTTTATCACATCTTGTATGCTTTCAGCTGTGACTTTTGCTAGAAGCTACTCTTTTTCTGAGTTCTTCTTTTCTTCTGTCACCTTCTTCACAGTCTCAGCAGCAGCAACATTGATGATGCAAGATCATACAGCAGACAGAAGATTGCAGTTCTTAATGAAGTGGCTGTTGTCTTTGCAGTGCATACATAGTTATTTCATATGATGTTTTGTCACTTTCTTCTCTGACACTCATTGTGCTCTGTGTCTTTCTTCAGTTTCTGTAGCTGTGACAATGATGTGTCTGATGAATTTTCAGTTCATGTTGTTTATGTGAAACTGTTGTGTGATGATAGTAGTTGTCATACAACACTCTTGAGTAACAGCCTTCTGAATTAAGTTTAAGTTGTAACTGACTCACTGTAGCAAGATAATGTACTCATCATACAACACAGAAATTGAGGTGACAATCAGAGCTTGCATGAGTGTTACATCAAGACTGTTACTAAGAAATGTTTTCTTGACAGCATCATCTCATTTCAAGCCTTTTGCTTTTAACAGTGTTTGTTCAAAGATGATCAGATGTTTAGTGAATGATTTTTCTTTCTGTTTTAAAGCTCTTAAGATACAAGTCACTTTTTTCTTTGATTCTGAGTCATTGTACACATGTTAAAGCTGATTGATCAGCTTCTCAATGATTGTACAGTTTAGAACTTCATTTGACTTAATATGAGTCACAATTTAACATGTGACCTGACTTAAAGTCAACCCTTTCAGCTGACTGTGTAAGTATCAAAACTGCACACTGACATTGTTGTTCAACATGTTCACATTCAATTTAGCAACAATTTGTTGTAGTCAAGGTCTGAATTTCACTCTTTTTTCTTCAAATCTGAGTGAGTCAGAAAGATGCTGCTTTAAGTGTCAATTTACTCTTATTGCTGCAGTGAGCTGCTTTAAAGTGAGACTGTTTGTACAATTGACTGATTCTTAAGAAGAAGAAGATGTTGCAACAGCTGATGTTGAGATAACTGTATTTACTGATGTAGCTAACATGAGGTTGTCTCAATTTATCACAAAGATGTAAAGAAGATTCATACAAGCCTTCATGTTCTGCATGTCCTCTTCTGTATGACTCTTCATGCTGCATAGTTCTGTCATAAGTATTTGCGCTCAAGAAGAAATCTTCTCAGCAACAGTCTTCACTTCATCTGTCATAGAGGTTTTTGCACTCATTCTGCACTGATTTTAACAATTGTACAGCAAGACCTTTAATGTAGGTCAGGTCTAAATGAGAATAGTATTTTAATGTCATGAGTTTGCAATGAGACTGATGCTCAATTGATAATTTCTAAATACAAGAAGAATACTATGAAGAGAAAAAAGAAGAGCTTCATACAGAAGTGAGAAGATAATGTGCTTTAGTCTTAGAGTCTTAATAAGCAACTAGATCATAAGACCTTAGTATGGGTTCAACTTATGACACTGCAGTGCATGCATAGTTGTTTTATACAACATTTCATCAGTTTCTTCTCTGACACTCATTGTGCTCTGTGTCTCTCTTCAGTTTCTGTAGCTGCAACAATGACATGCTCAGTGAATTCTCAGTTTATGTTGTTCATGTAAGACTGTTGTGTGATGATAGTAGTTGTTGTACAACACTCTTGAGTAACAGTCTTTTGAATTGAGTTTAAGTTGTGACTGACTCACTGTAGCAAGATAATGTACTTATTATATGACACAGAGATTGAGATAACAATCAAAGCTTGCATGAGTGTTACATCAAGACTGTTACTAAGAAATGTTTTCTTAACAGCATCATTTCATTTCAAGTCTTCTGCTTTTAACAGTGTTCATTCAAAGGTGATCAGATGTTTAGTGAATGATTTTTCTTTCTGTTTTAAAGCTTTTAAGAAACAAGTCACTCTCTTCTTCAATTCTGAGTCATTCTATGTGTGTCAAAGCTGATTGATCAGCTTTTTAATAATTATATGATCTAGAACTTTGTTTAACTTAATACAAGCCACAATTTAAGATGTGATCTGACTTAAAGTCAATTCTTCAAGTCAACTGTGTATGTATTAGAACTGAATGCTGACAGTGTCATTTAACATGTTCACATTTAACTTAGCATCAATTTGTTGTAATTAAGGCCTGAACTTCACTCTTTTTTCTTCAAACATAGATGAATTGAGAAGTCAACATTTAAAGAATCAATTTGCTCTCATTGCTGTCATGAACTGCTTCATGAAGAAACTGCTTGTATAATCAACTGATTCTTGAGATGAGAGTGATGTTAAGACAGTTAATGTTGAGACAGCTGTATCTGCTGATGTGACTGATGTGAAATCAGCTCAGTCTGTCATGAAGGTGTAAAGATGATCTGTATAATTCTTCATGTTCTGCATTCTTTCTTCTGTACAACTCTTCATGCTGCATAGTTCTTTTATAAGTATTTGAGCTCAAGAAGAAATCTTCTCTGCTGCAGACTTAACTTCTTCTGTCATAGAGGTTTTCTCACTTATTCTGTATAGATTTTAACAATCATACAGCAAGGTCTTTATTGTAGGTCAGATCTAAATGAGAATAGTATTTTAATGTCACAGGTTTGCAATGAGACTGATGCTTGATTGATAATTTCTAAATACAAGAAGAATACTATGAAAAGAAAAGAAAAGCTTCATACAGAAGCAAGAAGATAATGCACTTTAGTCTTAAAGTCTTAGTAAGCAACTAGATCATAAAACCTTAGTATGGGTTTAACTCATGACACTCATTTGAAAGCCAGTTTCATCAAAGTTATAGATATCATTTTTGTGAATACTGTACTCTGCAATCATTGCTTGTACACATTGAAACCACACTTAAATAAGCTCTGAATTTTCACATTTTGCTCATTGATAATCATATTTACAATTATATTTCAATTTAAGTGTATCATGATGATCAATAAACTTTTGTACTCAGTTTTGGTCAATTAATGATGAAATAATTGATTTAAAGCATTGTGTGACTAAAAAACATGTCATTTCTTGTACAATTGCAATTCTAGACAGCATACTGTGTTGATTCATCAATAGAATTCATTGTATGAGGCTTTTCTCTTTAGTAAGTGTAAGAAGACATTTCTTAAAGATAGAATCTAGTCTTGATGATATACTGATTATACACTGTTGTAGTGTGCTTTGTGTTACATTGTACACCTTTGCAGCGGCGGTAGAAGTTGAAAATTGGCCTTGTTGATAGGCTTGAAGGGCTAGTTCAATCCTACCTTCTTTTTGTATCGCTGCTTGATGTTGTAGTGTTGCCATAGTGAGTATTGTAAGAACAACGCGACGCGCTTTGATGGGGCGCGCACTAGGGGGTACGGCGCACTAGGGGGTAGATCACGTTATATCTTCTATTAGATAACGTTATCTAAGCAGCTCTAGCCCGAAGGCAGCAGCTTCTATGCATCTCTTGGAGTTTGACTGTCCGTCGCTTCCCACAGTCTTCGATTGGCTGTCCACTCGATGCTTGATGAGCCATCACTCGTACCCTGGAGCTGACGGCATTCCCTGGTAGCGTTCAGTGTTCTGCAGTTTGTTCGAAGCGATCTGGGTGCAGGATGTCCCCACCTCATTTGTCTGGGATTGCTCTTAGCCTGATTAAGCGATGATAGATGCAGTCAAGATACTCTACATGTATAGAAGACTCGCTTTTCTGGGTGGAGCAATGTTACACGGCTACACACATTGTGTCATGCGGGCGCCCGCTGCAAGCAACATCTGCAGCAAACCAATACGAGCGCCTCTTCCGCTCCCGAACCCTCTTACAACGTGGTTGGTTTTTTTAGAAAAACCCTTTGGTAGATCATCAGATTAGCCTCTTCTTTTCTCGCCGTGCATCGGCTGTGCTTCTCTTATCCATTCAAACCAGGGCTATCATTGTCGCGGAGCTATGACTGGCAAAGCCTTCACTCAACACGGGACGCCTTTTTATTCTCTGTGACACTTCTTTCGTGGCCTACGTTCAACAAGATAGGTCAGGTTTCTTTCTATGTGCCACTTCTTGTCACCTATGCCGCAAAGCTTACAGTTCTCCGGACCCACAGCTTCACCTGGACGCTACCGTCGTACCAAACACAACCTGAGGCACAGCCTCGGTTACCGTGGACTGCAAAGCCCGTCAGGCATATTCGACATACATTTCCGCAGCCTTGTAAGGATGGCCGACCTCACTCTCGCTGGCAGACTGATGATTTCCACCCGACACACATTGATTGGCCGATCAACGGGACTTTGATCTTCTCGATCCCGGGGACAACGTGTCTATTCCACAGGCTTTCAGGTTCAAGCTCGTCTGGCGGTTTACTGTGTAGTTGTCGGAAGGCGCCGCCATGGCCCCAATTCCAACAAACTTTGAGTACGAATGTGGTGGCCTCTCTATACTAGGAATCAGGGCTCTCGAACTCGAAGGTCGCCTTGCCGTCATCTGCGGTGTAGCGGAGATCTCATCCCAAGGCGCCGCCATGGTCTCGACTGGAACAGACTTCGAGGACGAACCTGGTGCGCTTCTGAGGAGCGGTGTGTAGCCACGGCAGAGGTCCATCCATGGACGGAACGTCGGCACCACGGATGACCATATCCAGAATAACGTAGCCGGCATGATGTCGTGGATCATCGTAGTCCCCACCTTGATTCAAAGACGGATACGAGGATGGTAGTGCTATATAATGGGCCTTGACTCCCCTCTAATCAATACCAGCAGCCGACTCCCACAGCCTCCCAGATCCAGCTACCAGAACCTACCTTAGACATCACATCTTCGATTCTGCCAAGATGCCTTCACCTCTCAAGACCATGGTGCTCGCCCTTCTGGGCTTGAGGTAGGAGCCTCTGCTTCCCAACGCAATCAGGGACAATCACTCATGAGATCCTAGCCTTGCAATTGTAGAGGCCAAGCCTCAGTATTACTACAGCTCCAGCGCCCCCGTAGCCCCTTGCCAGACCAGCACCACTACGGTCTACAAGACGGAGACGCAATCCGCCATGACCGTGACAGACTACGTCACCAAGACCGAGGAGCAGCAAGAGTACTCCACAATCTACAAGACTGAGACCGTCACCAAAGAGCAACCGGAGTACTCGACTATCTACAAGACAACTACGGTGACTGCACCAGCGTATTGTCCTACACCCCAGCCGACGACCGTCACGGACTACAAGACCACTACGGACTACCAGACTACTACAGTGACTGCGCCAGCTTACTGTCCTCCGGCTCAGACGGCAACCACCACCGACTACAAGACTACTACAGTGACTGCGCCAGCTTACTGTCCTCCGGCTCAGACGGCAACCACCACTGACTACAAGACTACTACAGTGACTGCGCCAGCTTACTGTCCTCCACCTCAAACAACGACGACCACGGACTACAAGTCCACTACGGTCTACTCTACCACCACGGATTACAAGACCCAAACCATCACGGAGAAGCCTGAGTGCTCCACTTCTGCACCATATCAGCCACCGAAGTCTTCTTTGTCCGCTTATGGCTACGGAAAGTAAGGAATGGTTCCCCATGGCCACTGAGCTTATCCGTTCTGGTGGGAACGAAGCAAGCTTACAGAAAGGGGGCAACGCTGAAAACGATCTGGGAGTGAACTGAGTGGGGCTAATAGGGCGGACTCTTTGGTTGGCAAACTAAGACGGACACTAAGATCCCAACTATCAACTATCATTAATGATAACGGAATAATAAATCATATATCTGAACATGCAGTCTCATCTAGAGCCATCTTTATACACATAAATAGTTGTAATCGATGATACATGAAATGGGGGAAGTTCCGCCCTCAGTAATCAAAGCCTCCAAGCGACAGCCACATAGAAGCAATCATCTTCCTCTACCAGACTCTCAAACTCCTCCACAAACAGAGCCCTAGCCTTCGCCTAAAACCAGATTCCGCAAATCTGCTAAACATGGGCGTCGTAGTAACTTTGTCAAAGATCTCCGCTGCACTCTCTAGGTCATGCTCTCGAACACCGTCGTAGCTGGAACACCGTCACAGGCACTCACTTCCCAACCCTGCATCAATCAAGATCTTCCGCAGCGAGTCTGCAGACTTGACCCAGCTACGATCAAAAAGAAGCGCCATCCCCAACTTTTCACCCACATGCTGGAGAACAGACCCCGTAAGCATCGCATCTTCCGCCTGCACATCGGTAACAAGCCTACCACCCTGCGCAAGGAGAGTAGCCCACTGCCTGACCGCCTTCTGGTGATCTTCCAGCAATATGAGCGCAGCTGCACGAGTGATCAGATCAAAACCCCTCACACCCTCCAGAAGGAGTTGCAAGCCTTGCAGATCCGTAATGTCATGATTGATGAACTCTACAGTCAGCGCATCAGGCTCAGCCTTCGCTTGCGACAGTCTGCATGCCATTGTTGACATCGATGCCGGTGACTGTGCCGTGGGATCCGACTTCCTGCTTGGTCAGAAGGGCTACAAGGTCAGGACCGCAAGCTGGGTCAAGCACATGCTGACCGGGCTGGGGTTTTGCCCATTCGACGTAGTCGGCGGCTTGTTCGGGGTGGAAGGAGGAGCCGCAGTGCTCACTTCGTGCGTCTGTAGATTGCTTGCGCGGAAGCTACATGGGGAGATGACATGTCAAAAGGGCCGTCGGGCCGAAGCCGTAGAGGCAATAGCCCTGCTTTCGGGGTGCATATTCAAGGTCTGTGCGGCTTTTGCAGAACCGACTGCAACTCGGAGGTTCTCCATTTGGGTTGCCTTGCATGAAGCGTGACTGCTTAACCGGGCTTGGCAGATGGTTTGGGTTGGGACGCGATGCCGAGTGCAGTATGGGCGCTTGCAGGTCACCGTACCAACTCGACTTTTTGTGCAACCTCATCCTCGATGATCACTTTGCTTCTTCTATCCAATGTCCAAGTCTCAGCCACTGATCGACTGACTGAGACAGCACTGAATCGACTGAATATTGACTGAACGACACAGTGTTCAATAGACCGAAGACTATGGATTGTGGGTGCAACGAGCATTTGACATACTGTCAATCGAGTCTCAATGGCAAAGACCTTGTGTTCACACTGTGCTCTGTGTGGCGATGAACAGGAAAAAGCAGTTTTCTTTACTCCCTGCACAGTAGAACTTAGCAATGCTAAGGGTCCCTTCGTCGCCGTTCAGATTCTGTTCAAGTCCAACGCCAGTTTACCCTCCGAGTTGGTTAACATGATTTTGTAACTGGTGCTTGAAATTTTGAAGCTCTATCACTAGTGTCTTTCAAACCGTTCATCTTGTCTCTATGGTTTCTTGTTAAGCGCATTAAGGATCATTGGGATTACCAGAGAAACATATCGTCTTCTAAATCTAGTCCTCCCGTCCATTGCTCGAAGTGGATTGAAGGCCGTCTGATTTCTTTGTAGCTAGAAACTTTATCGCTTCCCATTTGCTTTCCTGGCACCAGACTAGATGCCTCCGGTGCTTCCGGAATTACTCGTCCAGCTATTGGTAGTCTGGATCATTCCACGTGCCTGCTGTTTTCTTTGTCTAGAAACGATCGCAGAAGAAGCTCTTATTGGTAGCAAACACTAGAGAGCAAGTCTTCTAGAAAGCTTTAGTATTGCCGTAGTACTACGTATTTGTGCTGCCTCTGAAGTATAAGACACCAGCCAAAGCCCTTAGCGGCCTCGTCATCAAGGCCATTCAAATAGGCAAGACTACGCGATAGCGTTCGAGATGGCCGACAAGGACTGGGTTAAAGTACAAGTAAACCGTGATGGAGGAGGAGGACGAAGAGGAGGAGACGACCAAGGTCGTGGTGGAGGGTTAAGAGACCGAGGTGGAAGACATCAACCGCAGCCTGGGCCGTGGCCTGGTGGGCAAGATCCGCCGATACTCAGAGATACAGAGTTTTTCAGGCGTGCAGCAAAAAGCGCCGGCGGTTTTCCACCCTCAGTGTTCCCACTCATGGTCCGAATTGATTCCACGGGGACTTGTGCCTCAATCTTCGTCTCTACAAAAGAAACCTATGGGGACCTGTGTGCGGATTTGCAGCGGATCTTCCAGCTCCAGGAGTCGATTAAGGCGGTAAGAATAATCTGAAGCGTGGGCGTGACGTGGCTTCCAAGTGAGACGGTGTTGGATGCTGCGAACCTGGAGAGTAGCTTGGCCCTTACGAGTAGAAGGAACAGCATTGACATCATAAGGCTTGTTGTTGAGGAGGATGCAAATTGGGGCGGAAGCGGTATGGAAGAGTCGAGTGCGTACTGATGAGATCTCGGCGTCCTAGAGAGAAGCTTGCTTCCTACTTGACACCTGTTACGATGATTTGTGTCTAACAGGCGGCATCTAGTGGAGATGCGCTTCCAATAGACGGTTTCATTTACAGAGCCTTGACATAGTGCTAATGGTGATGACGGCTCTCACACCTAATGGGCTTCATTGTGCCTTGCTGGATTAGAACATCGCCGCTGGTGGTTAGCCACATCAGGGATCTAGCGTCATCGATATCACCGCCAAAGAACTGCGATGAAGGAGATGGTCCTGGCCATTGCCCGAAATGTGAGATCGATTATTGTGACAGGCGTCGAGAAAGGAGGTAGAGATCTTTTCAAGCCAATAGTGTTCCCTGCGTGATTGGTCCATAAAGATTGCCGTAATCTGTCCCTCTCATAACTCACGTCCGTGGCCGAGTGCTGACCTTACCCTATATTTGTCCCAACCCCCTCTCTGGACAACTCTCGACTTTAGATGATAAGACAGTTCTTGGTCTGATAGCGACACTTGAACGTCCAGCCAACGGACCGTGCTTGTAAAACTTACATCTAAGGACCCTTCAATACACGCATGTCAGTTATCTCAGTGTCGCTCTCTACAGCCCACACCTTCCTCAAGACACCGCAGACTTCCATAACCCTAGTCGCCGATCGGCGTTGATGGAGAATGCCACTCTGGGAGGACAGTGCAACATCGATCTCGCCTCCATATAAAACCTTCCCTGTCAACCTTCGTCAGGTACACCTTCTACAGGCGGAGCTGTTCTGGGAGTCCAGCATGATGATATTTGACGGAGATAATATCAAGTAGTTCGTTGAGGGGTGAAAATATTACCACCGTAGGGGTACCTTTATTAGGGTTGTCGACGGGTACCAAACTCCACTTTGTGCCCGCAGGGACGGTGGCGGTTCCAAGCACTCAACATCCTGGTGTCAAGGGGACTGGTCTGCGAGACCCCTGTCAATAAATTGATGAGTTTCATGAAGTTCTGAAGGAGAGATGCGTCGTAAGAGATAGTGCAAATACAGTGACTGCAAGAAAGGCGGGAGTCATGGGTGTGGTTGATGATGGTGGAGTAGTTGAATCTGGGCAGATCATCGTTGTGGACAGCCCAGAGACTTATCGGCCGCTGGAATGCGTGTGATCTTCGGCAGGGCAAGAAGCTGAATCCTACATTAATGAGGTTTTGCAACTCCTAGCCACCCGTTGACTCGGGCGGGGCCATTAAGTCAGACTTCCTCCAGGTTCTGGCGGTGTCCTCAAGTACAGTTTGCAAGCGTCACTGATGCTCCTCTGACCAAGACTAGACTTCAAAGAAGATCCTGCATCTTGATTGTGGAGATGTTACAAACACCGAATCTGATTATGCGAGTGTGTGGCTAATGGCCGAGAGCACCCTGCTCGAGATGTGGTTATAAGGAGAGATGTCTATGGCAGGGCTCAAATCTATGGTACGGCGCGAATGTGAAGATGACGCTGAGCATTTGAAGAGAGGTGAGATCTTGGTTTAAGCTACAATGCCAGACATAGATGTTGGATCGGCTAATAGACACTCTCCGAAGTGATATCTAAGCCGCGAATAATTGGTCTCGAGCTGCTTCATCCATACAGGACTGTGATACCAGACTCATCTGCCATGGTGTGTTTGCTTTGAGTGCACTCGCAACTGACGACTCATACCTTTGGAAGGTAGCCTGGTCAGAAATATGGTCCATATTGCATGGAAGGAAGACATCAGCTTCTGCCATCCTACAACAAACCGTACGCGGAGGAACATGGACATGGCTGGCATCTTGAACAAAGAAGTATCCAAGCCTGCTACAGCAGATTGCCGACTTTTCCAAACTTCTCTGCTATGCAGCACGAATCTAGCAGACGCGAGAGCATTACGAAGAAAGGCAAGATCTGCCAGTCTCACCGACAGCTCTCAAGGGGTCTATTGGTGGTCCAGCTCTAGCTTTTAGGACAACCTTTGAGCAGCGGGTACAATATGTTATTTCCAGCTTTGTCCAACTCTAGGATAAGGAACTTCCGCAGTGCTACATGCTCCTCATGAATCCCTTCGGGATGGCAATTATGGTGTTTGACTTCAAGAAGGATCCGTCATTGTGCGCGAATATCCACGCCGAAGCACATGAATCGATGGCTTTCTGTAGCGTCTTGTTAAGTCGTCCGCTTTCAAGGATTTGTGCTGGCATTGCTCTCTTGCCCGAAATTCTCAAATAAGATGCGTTTTACTGTCTGCTGTAAATAGAATCTTACAAGAACGCAGATCAGCGGGTTCCCAGGTTGATGCCCTGTATCTTGCCGCTTGCAGCTTTCAGTCGCTTTCCCTTTTTCTTCGAGAGTAAAAGGTATATCAACATCCCAAAACACCGCCAGGGGAACGCACTAGATAGCGTTCTTGAATTGACCACACCCGAAGGCCTGGACAGATTGGCAACGATGTCTGAGTCTTCGCCTTCGCCTGTGCTGCCGTCTCCATCGAGGCCATCTTGGCAGCTGCCTCCTTCACAGCAATCTTATCAGCCGACCTCAGATATACTTGTTCCCGCGACACCACCTGTGAGCGACAGAACAAGGCCTCTGGCCGGTTTCCTTACCGGCAGCAACAAACCCCGCCGCGTCCAACCCCATCTGGTTTCATCACCAACCCTATCGTCATACAAAGCTCTTCGCCAGCCTCATTTTCTGGAGCAGCTCAACCGTCGCCGGGCAACCCTAGCTTCCCCAATGACATGATTGACATGCCCAGCTCCCCGCCCACAACCCCCCGCCAATGAAAACAACCGCAACAGATCCAGCAGCTTGCGTTCCGTTGGAGCCGGCGCGATGGCAAATGGAGGCAATTCGTTCGAAATTGTGGCGCGGCTCCATGACACCAGCTCGCACGTTCTGCTCACCCTGCACATGAACATGACTATGCGCACTCTGCGTCTTGACTTGAGGACTGCCTTTCAAGAGGCTGGGGATCCAAATGTTGATGCTGCCAACTGGCCGGTCGGATGGCGTATTCACAGAATCGAGGTCATCTGGAATAGCGGGATTGGGCACGAACAGAATCAATTCATCCTCAGGGCCGGGAACTGGCCGCAGACGTTGCGGCTACTGAGTGATAGCAGAGGAGTTGGGTATGCCCTGAATGTCGTCCTTGGAGAGTGAGGTACAGTGACTTTTAATCTCAAGAGGAAAGAAGGAGAGCTGACTTTTGCAGTAATTGAAGAACGAGACACATCAACAGTCCCACGGCTTCTAGATGATTTACATTGGGAGAGCAGCGAAGGCAAGGGATGAGGATCAGTGCACACAACAGTTTTGTTGCATAACATTCATTTTACCCAACACCAAACTATGAGTCGCTATGAAAATGTCAGCTCTGTAATGCTACCCCGAGCCAGATCGTGCAGGTGAATGCCACAAACCCCATTTAAGCCGATTCCTGGCGTCGACATTCTCATCGAACAGTCCTCGTTTGAAATTCGAAATTCGAGCTATATCAGTCCAGACCAATGTACCCATCCTGACAGCATGCCCTCATCGTGTTCTGCGTCAAACAGACACTTCAAGATGTCATACTAACCCGTGGACTGAAGCTCGCAAAGGACACTCTCAGTTGCATTGAAGCCTTGCCGCAACATCGGAACTGGAAGCCACTATGGAAGTTATCCGCGTATTCGGAAGGGGTGGTTTATTCAAGTAGAAATGAAAGTGTGATGAATATCAGCGCCAGCCCCGACATCCCCCCACAGATCACACCATACGCTAACACACATTCACCTCCCGATCCCTAACACAGCCGACCGTCCAAGCACCCTACCAACTCCATCAAAAACACTACCTCGCCCTCCCCCCATCCCCTCAAAAATGACCCAATCCCTACTCCCAAACTAACAAAAGCCACTCCACATTTCCGTTCACAGTATCGTATATCAACTTGCGCCTATCCCTCATCTCCAGTACACTTCCACTTCCACTTCCACTTCGACTTTGACTTCAGGAAAATCTGTCTTACTGAGATGCCTCCCTACCACCATGCCACGCTATGACTTAGATCCTATACAAGTCATTTCTGATACCATCCGCACCTGCGTCTCAACTCAACAACATCCTTGTGCTCGTGCTCGTGCTCATGCTCATGCTATCTATGATGACTGAATTCGTTACAAACATATCTGCATACGAAACCCAATTAAACCCTAAGAATGAAGATTCCTTCCTCCCCCGGCTCTAAGCGCTGCGATTACTAGCTACCACCTACATCCTCCGCGGAATAGACCAATTAGAAGTATGCTGCAGAGCTCAGCACTCAGCATGTGTTCATATACTTCTCAGCGGTAAAGAATGAGATTTGTAGAGAGACGTACTCGCGTGGCAACGGAACATCATAACTCCTCACTGCCGAGTTATACACCGTGTCCGGGGGTTTCCCTGATTGCTTCAGAACCAAGACAGAGCGGCTTACCGGTTGCGCATGAACAGCCACTTCGCTCATTATCGACAGAGACGGATTTTGTATCGGAGGCTTGCTTTTAAGCGCGTCCACATTGGGTGGTGTACGAATGCGACTTTCGACCTGGACTGTCCTGACGATGTACGGTAGAACACTCTGCGCATAGAGCAGGCCACATCGCACGAACAGAATGTGGAAAGGACGAAAACGCAGCTGCGGTAGAATATGTAGATTTCCGCGCACATGGGAAAGCTTATGGTACATGAAAAGATAACATGTATCCTTGCGCTGAGAAGACTCGCTGCAATTCCCCACAAAGTCCAGTAAGACGCCACGCCACCTGAATGCGATAGATCGATCAGGAGTTCATAAGGGACCTTGACCACGGCGCCATCCTATCATGTTCTCATACTTACATCCTACTACCAAATGAAGCCTGGCGACGTTGGATTGCCTCACTCCGCAAATGTTCCGGTCCTTCTCCTCTCTGTCGAGGCAGCGTTCTCGGATCCGGCATCCACTGGCGCCGGTGTTGCTGAAGCGTCGATATGCGACCCCCCTTCGGGGCTTGTACGGATTCTGAACGCATCTCTGAGCCTTATACTCAACCTGTTCCCTCTCGATGCTTCACTACTTGCTTCTTCAGAAGATCCTGTAGGGTTGCTTGCTCTGTTCACAGTTCGAAGTCGTCGAAGTGCGGCCATACGTTCTTCCGGTGTTGCATCATGCATCCGCCGAATGTTGAGCGTGTGCTGAAGATAGAGTGACAGGCCATGGCGCTGTCGTCTCGAAGTAGGCGCACCTTCGACCGTGGCAGAACCAGCGTTATCGTTGCTGAAGTCTGTGAGTGGAGGCGGTAGGCCGTCACCTTCCGACGTACTTTGGCCTTCACCATGCTCATGTGAGGTTGTTGGGCGAAGGTCGATACGGCTTAGATGAATTCAGGTTAGCTGCATCGTCACGCCAGGAACAATGCTGCGTGATTGACTGCTTACCATAATGGACATGTGCCGGAAACATTGAGAAGCCATGGATCTATACAATCAGGGTGGAATTTATGATTGCAAGGCAGGACACGGAGATCTTGGCCTTTTATAAAGTCGTCTGTGCAAACCGAGCAGGCAAGGCCATTCTCTGCATTGGTGTCTTCGGTCTCGCCTTGCGTTGCCGTAGCCGTAGCCGTCCCAGTTGCAGGTGTGTTGACAGCATCTTCGTTTGAGCTGTGTTCGCTGTTCTCCGCTGCATTGTCCGTAGTGGACCCTTGCCCTTCGCACTCAACGTGTGCTGCTTCTCCACCCGTCATGGTATTTTCAGCTCCAGTAGCACCAAGCTCGATATCTCCTGGGGGCTTATCATCCTCTTTTTCCCCAAACTTCACAATCGGAATAGTCTCAAGCATGGCCCTAGCGATTCCTTTCGCTCTGCTTTGCCTTGGCCGTCCTAGTACGTTTCTTGGTCCATATCTCTCAGGGTGCCTGTGCGCCCTCACTGCGCCGGTGACGATGATGATAAGGAACAATGCTGTAATGATACCGGTGATGCTGTACAAGATTATCATAGCTACCGCCGTTGTTGGAGATGGACCAAGCACGCTGCCATTTGGGTTGGTATTGGCAGACCCGGTAGTTCCATTCTGTTGGACGGATGACTGGTCGAGTGTTATGCTCGTGGAACCCTGAACTGGTTCGTGGGTTTTCAGGCCATTCGCTAGTGTGAAAGAAGCGTTTCCATCGGTCATAGTATACAGTTGGCTGCTGGCAAATGAGCCTTGTGATGCCAAGTAGCAGTACGTGGACTGAGTGCTATAGAGGACAATTGCCGCAGGGTGGTTATTTGCGGCAATGTTCACCGTACTAGCGGCGTCAATGTTGCTGCTTGTGTAGGAGAATGGATCACAGCTAATGTAGGCAATGTCGCTGTTTTTCAAGCTTGTTGCACTTGAAGGAGTCGTGAGGACGAGTGTGCCAGTGACATTAATGGCCTAGAAAGAGCCAAAAGTCAGCAAAGCAAAACACAATGGCGAAAGAATCATGAGACACAAGGAGCTGAACACACTTGGAGTTGCTGCACCGTCCCCTGAAGGCCAGCTCCTGGCGTCAACGGATCGATATTGACCATGGTGACTATGCTAGTCTGCGAGGTCTTGAGGATGAGTTGTGGAGATCCAGCCGGCGGTAAAGATGACGTATCGTTCGAAGGATTTATAGTCTGAGCAAACCCCACCGCGAGGGACGATAGACAGAGCCATATGGAGAACATTGTCCACGCGGGGTGAGGAATTGATGTCCTGCTGTCTGATGCGCTGTGAGACAGGAGATCCGGAAATGTGGGTTATTGTTGTGAGTTCGTGAAGTCATCCATTAATGATGGGTTGGCGGAGGTGAGTGAGCGGTAATAATGCGTAAGAAGGTGAGCGTCAAGACTGCGCTTTTCTTAGCATGAAAGTGATCATCCGAATCGTTCCAAATGACTATCCGGAAGAGTGAGTACTCGACATGTTCTAAGTTAGTGGTAGCTTGATAGGGTAATCATGGTCGGCAACGGGCGGAGAGATGCCGACCGATGTGTAACTATTCCAAATGCCCTGCCAGTCACCCAGTCTACCTCAGTCTACCGTTGGTAACATCTAACTCCATACCTTACGGAACACATACTCCCACATCTACTCATAACTTGTTACAATCTTGCTTTCTGATCCGAAATTCGATCTGGGCAAGCCGGGGAATTGTAAGAGAGCGAGGTCCCTCAGAATGTTGACCAATACCTAATGTCAATTGAATGACATCACAGCCCCAGCGCAGCAGAAGCTTCCGCAGTACCCGGAGCTAGAAAGGTCCCGATTCTCCACCAGTCCTCATAAGTAGGCATTAGCAGCCTTTTTGCGCCTCATAATTCACGGTCATGGAATCGTGGCTATGCAATTGACCGTTCATACAAGTTGGGCATATACCATACTGACAGCCAGTAACGTGTTGTAGGCTTTACTGAATGACACGCCCAGACGCGGCAGTCTGACCTAAAAACACCGCAGCTTGACCCATTTGCAACCCTTTGACTACATTCAGACTGGCTGAGATGTTCTCCAAGTTGTCCGACAGCTCACTCCCAGCTAACTGGCTGGCATGAGTGACAGTCGCCGGTGGCCGATGTTGGCTGCCTGTGCAGTAACAGAACCCGTCTGCAGGTGACCGCCTGCAGCATACCTCTTGGCAACTTCTTCCACGAGCTGAGACCGGGCTTGCGGAACTCTCTAATGCACGCTGCTGTTGGCGAAGACAACGAAGACCTGGTCAGCTGTATATGGATTGATTGATAGCCATCCGTCAGAATCGAGATCTTGTCCTGGTCCAGTATGTAGACAGCGCCAAGGTGGAATCCACCTGTATCCCTGAATTCTGCTGGCAAATCTCTATGATTTCCTTGAGCTTGTCGTAAAAGAAGTAGTCGCCTCCACACAGGATGAAGTATGAATCCTTGACACCAAATGAATGACTGTTTGGCCTGTGCTTTCACCCACTTAGGCTCAGCATAGATTGCAGCTCCTTCTCCATCTCATCAGGATTATTCCTCTAGCGATAACCGGCATCCGAGGTAGCCAAGAGGCGATCGCTGGGTGCAAGTCCGATGAACACGATCTCTTTCTGGTGCCTGAGGTTAGGGTCACGAAAGCCATGAGACAAGCTCTGGAGATCTCCCGTTAAACGCAGGCCCTGATCTGCGGGAACAGTCACAATGCATAAAAACTTCGGCCACTCGACGAAATAAGGAAAACTGACAGCCCCACACCAGCCATCGACACCCTTCCATGGAGGAACCAGGTATCTTCCTCGCCGAGCGCAACACACCATGGTTTCGAGACGCTGCCCTCCCATCATCTGCTCTCTGAGACTCTCCGGAGCATTTCCGGACCTGTCCGAAAGGGAACCAAATTATGGGTTTCAACACATAAAGCACAGATGAAGTCCGAATCCGATCATTACGGGTAAAAGAGGCTTAGCACAGAAGAGCTGCAGAGTACTAGAAATCGAACCGGAGCCATATATGGGGTCAATGCCTTGAAGGTGTCATGGCAAGGCAGCAACTATACATATACGTATGTCACTTCATGAGAGATTGAAGCCGCATCATACAGCCTTGCCTAACGTAGCTGCAGCTTGAGCCGTTCAAGCTGTGAAGGGAGGGTGCCTTTCCGCAAACTACGCCAACGTTCTTGAGCATAAAAGGCAGGCCTGCCCAATCTTAGTCTGAACGATTCTCATTTTCAGTCTGCTGCATGCTTTTGAGCCACAAGTGGTAGTAGCATGCTTTACATTAAAGCGCAGGAACATGTCAAGGCTTATATGTACATGTATGATATTAAACTGAGCATTATCTCAAGACTTCATACTTGTCTGCAGCATGGTAAACCCTTTAATTATACTCAGTGAGCAAAGAATACTCAGTCAAAGGCTGAGGCTTCTAGTGATAAGAAGAAGTGACCTTTCAATTGTCAGTTACAAAGTGCTACACGCTTATGTGCATCCCTGATCAAGTCAAAGAAACTGAGTTTTGACATCAACTTTAAGGCTGACTGGCTGAAGGTCTATGAGACCATTGTGAACTGAACTGGTCTGAAGTGGAAGAGCTATACCGTGACATTGATGACTCAATTTAACCATGCCATGAATCAGATGTTTGTTGAGGCTGAGAGTGAGACCGAGTCTCTGACAGCGGTGTCACTAAAGGCAGTTAATGCTCAAGAAGTCTCAGGTATCATTGTTCTTCAGTGTTTGTATGAAGTTTGACTAATAAAATCTAGAGAACAACCACTGTTATACTTGAGAAACAAGCAATGTCTTCAGGCTGATGACAGCCAGGTGTCTGAAATCATAGCATAGTGAAAGTGTAAGAAACTGCGGTTTGCTAACAGCAAGGGGCATTGCCTCATCTGAGACATACATCATCACAGGCTTTCAGATCATGACATTAATGCCTGAATCATAACTATTTTAGTAGTCAGACTGAAGGCAATGAAAAGTTCATGTGCATTGCTGATACAGCTCAGTGAAGCTGAGCGTTGAGCGAAACGCTCCAAATTACACCCAGATGATTGTGCAGAAAGGACAAGGTTGCATATCCTGTGTGATAATAAGGCAGCAAGAGAGTAATGATAAAGAGATCAAGCAAGCGCTCAGCCCATGCCTTCTCGCCAATACTAACATCACATAACTCACTAGCTGAGAAGTGAACATCATAGATAGACTCCTTTTGTGACAAGTAGGCATGACACAAGTTGCTGGGTAGACGTCCAAGATCAAGCGTCATCAAATCTCGTCACGACCTGATCATATCATTATCATAATGATGTCGCGTGCGTCCCAGGCTAATTGAATTTCACTCACCAGAGGATGTTAGAGAAGCTAACAAACCCTGTCATATATCAAGCCAGTAAAAAATAGAAAGGTCCTTTCAGGTACCTTACGTCTCCCTCTTCGCCTTTGTCTTTCGACCGAGGCCAGGTGCTGAAGAGACACTCGAGGCACGAATCTCTGACTAGAATGGTATCTCTTTCCGTGTGGCAGCACAATAATTGTGCCTGAGGACTATTCTGCACCATGAATAATCCATAACACCGCTATTCTTCGATAGGCACAAGTTCATGGGAGTAGTCTCGGGCAGCCCGGGCTAGAGGGACTGGACCAGGCGGGAGCCCCCGCCACAAAGCAACAAGGTGCAAGGAAATATTGCTGCGCCTTCGGGGCTGACTTGCGGAGGTTCGAAAGGCCTCTCAGACTTGTGTCCGCAGGCTTTAGCTTGCTGTAGAGACCAGTACCCAAAACAGATCTTAGAAGGATCCAGATATGTCTTATTGCCGCTGATAGTTGCTCTACAAGTTGTGAAGGGAACTCTTTCAGCTCTTTCTTTGAATGTGATCTCGAGATCAGAATGGTAGCTTATGGTTGAGGGCTTGACTGGACTTGGCACTGGGAATCGCTTTGAACGTGTAGGCTTGAGGGGCACATATGATGTGAGGGTGTCGTAGTATTTGCCCCGTATCGAAAATCGCCCGTCTCTCAGTCGTAATTCCGCATTCACATGCTCCCTGACCATGAGCTGGGTTAAGCTATTGGGGTATAGCGTTGAACGGCTGTTTGTTAGCCCAAGCAGTGGCTGCTTACTACCGTGACCAAAAAAGCGTCGGGGTTCATACTGATCTTTTGAGCAACCTGCAAGCCCGAACGATAACTCTCTAAGAACGGGCTAATACCTAACAAGAAGGTAGCGCGTGATACATGATCTGTAGGGCCTTCTGAATTCTTTTCGGCTCTAGAGTCAGAAGAACAGCGACGCTCATCCTGGATATCCAGAGTAGTGTCCATGTCAAAGCCGAATAACCTCGATCCGCTCGACACTTTGCCATAACAACATCGCAACAAGCCGTCTCAAACCTGGCTGGGCAGGATGACCCAGATCTTTCAAATGCCAAATGCGTTCAAGTAGTCAACCAGCCATTCCATGAATAGCTCAAAAATACTATCATGCGTGGATAATTGTTGCTTACTGGAATGGTGACGGGATCACCTTGGTTTGAACTCGTTTGTAGTAATGTTTGCAAGGTCATCGATGTTGCGGCCGACCAGTCTTGGACGATGCCTACTCGAATGTTCCGCCGCTCTCCTGGGTGGATGATGATATTTTCAACAGTGATCTCGAGGTCGTTTGGGCAAAGGAATTGAAAGAAAGCTGTGATATAGGCCATGCTTCTGCGACCATGAATTGTGACCGTGCAACATTCCTCCTTTAAGGCTTGGCTCGCAAGAGCCAACAGGCCTACCATCGACTCTTTGTTTGGATTATCTGCAAGCGTATTGGGAGCATCTTTGCCCATACTCAAATACACCATCCTAATTCTGGTAGCTTCTTCCGCCAGAATCTGTGCAAAGTTCATTGCCGCGACTTTTGCACCTATTATCAGTGCAATATTTCCAAGCTGATCGATGCTCGCCATGGTGTGGCCCGGCGCAAGCACTTTGTCTGATAGCATATACAAGACAGTCCCTGCAATCTCAGCGTTGAATATTTTCGTGGATCTGAATCATAGCTGCGGAATCCACACCGTCCGCAGATAGAGCAGAGAGAACGGTTCTTTAGAGGGCTGAGACCTGCAACCCCAAGGTTACCGACATCTACTTGTGCTGCAACAGACATCGTGTATCGTGGATTCCGTAAATCAGGAGGTTCGCAATTCGGTCTAAGGCCGTATGCATCAGTCTCTTAAAGAAAGATAGTGAGATGTTACTTCTGCGCTAACAGAGGCTGTGGGAGCTGTCTGAGGTCCTGAGGCAAACCGAGCATGCCTTCGATCTATTGATGACTAAGCGCCAAGTCTTGGCTCTGCCTTCTCCTCAACGACATCCGAAAGAGGACTTCTTGCGATGAGATTGAATTCTCCAGCTAAGAACATAAACTTCAAAACAGTCGAGAGTTCAATCCGATCAGAATTTTATGAAACCATCGACATGTATCTGAACGGAGACTACTTCGTATTAGAACGCCTCACCTCCTCCATTGAGCTCTCAGCACTAAGTGTAATTATAGGATGCCTCAGCATCGAGCGAGAGTGACTGCGTGAGCTATGTCTCAAGGCCGATGCTCTGATAGCTTTGGTAGGGTGCACACTCATCCAATCGCAGCTCACCCAAGTGGCCTATGTTCCGCGAAGACGTTGTTTTAGAGAAGCAAAAGGATTCCTCGAAAGCCCATACTGCCTTCAGACGTTATGATTTCGAAGGATTATTCGAAGGGTTCACGAGACTCAGCTATCAAGCGCGGCTGCAATCCTTAAAGTTAGCCAATGAATCCGTGAGAATCTACATGTACTTTGTCGGTTCAGTATGATAGCATAATGGATTTACGTGCTTAGGGCTCGAAGTTTCGCCAGAGCATAGTTGAATTCTTAAGTGAGTTGAGGTTTGCTGATGTATGTGGTTCTGCTTGGTTGAGCTAACTAACGAACAGGCGTTGCTATGTGCCTATCACCTTCGAGGGTTGCCAAAGTAAACATACAGATTCAGTATCATAACAAACGTCCCTCACCTTACAACCGCACGTTTTATGACCGCATGGCTTATTGTCTTTACCTCTCCTCCAATACGTCAGGTTCTTTTCCCATTCTTGAGTCGTCCTACATCGCCGTGGAATATCCTCTTCTCATCATCCCGAGCGCTGAGCGCCTGCAGATACTCAGACCATTCAACAGGAGGTTCAACGCGCCTGTCAACATCCCACTGCAACATGTTCTACGCCCCGGGTTCTCCGAATTCCATGATTACTGCCAAGCTCATCAATATTCTCATGTTGTTGACGACTCGCGCAGAAGCCATCACCGATTCGCTCCCTGGCGCACTCCCCCTTCTCTTCACGAGCAATTTGACAACCAACAGCTCAGCCCAAGCACCTTACTTTAGGAATGTCTCAGCTGGAGAAGTTTGGGTGGTGCCGAGTGACCGCTACGATATTGGTGGCAGAGGCATGAGCTGCGAGTGCTTCAATCCAGATGGTAAACAACGCCCCTCTCTTTCATACAGCAATTTCCTCATGCTCATGTCTTCAGCAAAAGCAAAAGAAGCAGACCTACGCTAATTTCTTGTGCAACTAGAGACCTGCTGCATGCCGTCCGATACCTCTGTTGCACCTTTCTGCATCTCGCCCAACTCCACTTGCTGTGCAAACATGTACTGCAACTCAGGAGAAACGTGCTGCGGGAAAGGCTGTTGCCCTTCTGTAAGCTGACTCTGTCCCGACTATCTTTGATTGAAGCTTCCAGGCCAGAGAGCTGATGAGAACAATAGGATACCAATTGCATAGACAACAGCTCGGGCTGCTGCCCAAAAGGGTAAATCTCTCCCGACTGCGATTCCCCGCTGCACCTTCAACCCTTCCGTCTCGAAGGATACTTTAAGGTTAACGAGGTCCTGTAGTCAAACATGTACAGCAGCTGTAACGTGCTACGACGCTCTCGCTCCTGTGTGCACACCAGCCTTCCCACCCGCTCGTGGATGCTGCCCCTCGACGCTGCCCTACTGTCGCTCCTACGCGCCTTACGGGCTCGGCTGCTTCGCCTCTTCGACTTCGTCTATACCAACAAGCAGCTTCTCGTTGGCGGACACGCCGATTACCCATTCAGAAACACCTCGTTCAACTACGACAACCACTACAACCTTGAGTAATAGCGAGATCACAGCCACGCAGACGCTGACGGTAACACTCGTCGCTCTGGGTTCCGGCAAATACTCATTCATATATCCTTCCCCATCCCCACCAACGTCCAGCTCCGTAACAACAGTCCTCATCACAACAACATCTACACTAACCAGGCCATCCACATCTCTTCCTCTCTCCCCTTCCTCCCCCTTCTTGACGACCGAACCCACCACAACCTCTTCTTCCCCCTCGACCAACCATCCAACCTCGACGACCAAAGCCTCAGCCCTCTGCTTCGACGCCACCAGCGAAAAAGACGCTCCCTGCATCCTCACAACCACATCCACCGCCTCTTCACCCTCAGACACAACCTCCACAACCTCACGTACCATAACGCCCCAAATCCAACGCAGCCAAGCTTCCCGCACCACCACCACCAATACCACCACCAACAGCATCGCAAACTCCACTCTCCAAAAACTCAAAAAGCTGTTCAAGAAACTCCACAAACTACTACGACGTCTGCGGCGCGTGCAGCTGTACAAAGAGCTGGGAGAGCTGATTGGTGTGCCTGGTTTGTGCATGTTCGTTGGGTCCATGATTGGTTTGTTTGTTACGGCGGCTATTTTTGTGCTTGGTGATAGTGATCGGGTGGATGTGGTGGAGGCGGATTGGTGGGTGGAAGAGTTGGGGGCTGGGGAGTAATGGATGAAGGATGGGATGGGATGGGATGGATGGGGACTGATGATTATGATGATGATGGCACGACTGGACTCTGCGCGCGAAAAATGCCTTGACTTGGAGAGAACGCTTTGTTATTTCGATGCTCTCCGCGTATTTAGTGCTTCTGGGTTCTGAAATGATGATGTCTAGAATACATGCACGCATCAATGCAGTTCATCATGGCACCTTGATCTCTCGAAGTCGTAATATCTTGATATCCAGGGGTATTTGCAGGCCATGCCACAAATTGTACAGGAAATCAAATACAGTAAGATGAGGACATATCCCGTCGAGCTCTAATCAACGTCATATCCTGATATCATCAAACCCACTTCGCTTCCCAAGTTCAAGGCCGATACGTCTGTGGAGTCTGCTGCTGCTGCTGCGCAAACCCAGTTGTGTTCCCAGGCTGCATCGGTCCTGTTTGCCGCACCTGCTGCGCTCCCAAAGCAGCCTGATACTGCGGCGCCCTCTGCTGATACTGGTTTCTCGGATACCCCGTCGCTTGCTCTGCGACAGAACCCTGTCCAGCGTAACCATGGTGCTCGACATTCGCCGCATTCGCCCTCGTAGCTGGTTCCACAATGGTCGCAACGCCCGGCACAGCCGGCGCAGTCTGTACAGGTTTCCGTCTTCCTCTCGTGCTCTCTCTTTTCAACAGCCCTCGAACTTCCTCAATGTCGTTGCCTCGACGGGCTTCTGAAGAGGTGCGGTCGCCGAGGGTGCTGTTGCTGCTGTTGGAGTCGTCGCGGCAGTGTGCCCAGTCATCACGGGCGGGGTCGACGGCCGGTGGGCGTGTGTTTAGGGTTTCGATGGCGGCGGTTTCGCTTATAGTAGCCGCGGTGGTACGGGTATCTGTTCGACCCCGGAGCGTGCCTTTGTTATTTTCAAATGGGTTCGAGCCTGTCGATTTGCCGTTGTCATCTTCTGTTTTTGGCTCATCTGGCTTCTTAGATGGCACGAGACGCTTGGCTTCTTTTTTCGCAGCAAAAACATCACGATTTGCGGCAGCTGCGGCGTCTGTGACAGCAACAGAGTATGTAGGTTTGCTAACGTCGCCAAGGGCGGCATCTCCAGCCCCAGGGCCATAGATGGGAATTTTGCGGAGAGCAAGAACCAAAGCGCACATGAATTTGGATCGGCGCGCTGCGCGGACGGCTTCGTTCGCCCAATTGGATTTGTGGCGGATCTCGACTCTCAGCTCCATCTTGTTCATCTCCGCAATGCCGGTGACTTCAACGTCGATGTCGGGTTGGAAGTCCCTGGAGTTGTCCTTGTCTAGCACAAATGCCTGCATTTCATTCTTCAGGAGCTGGATATCCTCGAGCGTGGTATCGAAGTTGATATACATCAGAATCTGCTCTCTCATCGCCTTTGACCTGGAGATGTTATCGATCCAATTCGCATTGAGCAAAATGTTTGGCACTTGAGTCGTCTTATGGTTCTTGAGTCTCTTGAAGACGGTGAACAGGAGAGAGATGTGCTCGACGGTCAGTTGCTCGTCGCCAATGTCAACCCTATCACCGACATCGAAAGGGTGTTTGACGAAGAGGAAGATGCAGGAGCCAAGCACTTCTTGAGCAGTTGTCGCAAACACAAAAGACATGGACAGAAGAGCGGTGCCAGCTGTTGCAAGGGTAGTAGTGAATGAGCTGTTTAGAAAAGCCACTGTATCTCGGTCAGCAGTAGAAAGCCACTCAAGGACCAGAATCCCCTACCGAAGACGAAAATGCAGATGATGAAGACGATGGTGCAGAGTAACTTGTCCAGAACATTAATAGCCTGATCAACATCATGCATGCTGTTGGCGATAGAATGTCTCTGACGCCCAAACTCGCACACTGTCAAAATCATTTCATCCAGACTGATGTCTCCATTGCCATCTCTGTCCAGGGCAGCAAAGCACTCTTCAGCCTCAGCCTGGCGCTCTGCGCCTAGCACCTCCACAATGTCTTCCTGATAGAGTGCTTCCTTGCCCTCAACAACGAATGACATCCACAGCCGCTTGGCCAAAGCTTCCGATGATTTGGTTTTCTCCAAGGCCTCAACAACGACCGAGTGTGCCGCACTGGGATTAAAGACTTGCTTTCCAGTGATCTCGTGCGCGACGTTGCCAAAAGCAGACGTGATTTTGTCTCCGACTCGCCCAACATTCTGAATGAGACGTAACGGTGTTGCAGAGCCAGATCGATTGTGTCCACTGGCCTTCTTGATCGCGGGAATCTCGATCGAGGCGTTGATAACGTAGTCTTCTTCTGCAAAATCGTTACAGTATGCGGGGAATAGCGCCCTCGAAGCGTCGTACAGCAAGCTAAGCAAGTAGACGTTGTGCTTCGATTCCTTGATTTTAGCGTCAAATTGTTTACGGTGATAGCTGATGGAGATCAATTGCACCAAAAGCTTCTCAGCCAGGAAGATCAAAGACGCCACCAACAAGGCAGCTAAGATCCTTTGGATTATTGATTGCCATGGCTGAACATCGGCAGCCTTAGGGTTTTTGGCGGCTGCAGCACGCTGATCAGGATTGCGCGTCATCAACTTAGATGAACGTTAGCGTAGCCATCTTATGCTTCGAAGCATGTGATGGAACCTACAGGTATAAAGGTTGCAAGCGAAGCCAAAGCCCAACCAGCGAGTGACAGAGGTATCTCCAAGGACGTGAGTACCAATGCATATTTCCTCGTTCCAGAGCTCACAATGCCACATAAGAACTGGAAAACAGAAGGAAGGAATTGCGCGAAGACCTTCGACACCCACAAGCTTAACCAGACGATTTCAACCCAGGTGAAAATCCAGACGACCCTGACTCCACCGAGCTTGGTTTTTTCAGCCGCCGTTGCGCCGACGACAATAGGAACAGCTATGAGAAGAGCCAGTGGCAAAACGTATACGAAGTACCGCGTGATGATCGAAAAATTCAAGATCTTGTTGTAGATCTTCCCCATCTGAGTCAAGGTATCTTCCTCACCATCATGTCCTTCTCGTCCTGCTGCCCCACCTTCGGCACTCCTAGCCTTGACCCGTCGTCTTCCAGCAACGTGCCGATGGAAAAGGCCAGCCTTCTCGTTCGAAATTTGTTCGGAAGACATGGGAAGCCGATTATACCCAGAGGTAGAGAGACCGTCATCTCCTTTCCTTGCTCCAGTCTGACCGCGACTCGCCACAGTGGTGAGAGGTATGTCAATGGTAGCATCGTTGGGGTTCGCCATGGTTGCAGAGCTGGGATTGGGTAGCTGTTGGAACCCGTCTTTTGAGAAACGCTGCTGACCAATGCGGGTGCGTCCGGACATATGGTAGAGTGTGGTACTTCTCGAGGACGGTTATTACCCCGATGATATGCGTATGGTTTGGCGGCCCTGGGAGCTAGTGCAGTTTGTAAAGCAAGAACAGTGTTATCAGGAACGACGACTTGCTTCAGTGTGGAGGGGCTCGGTGTTAAGGCATAAACCAGTGCCTCTAAAGGAATGTGAATCCGCTGAGCTGTTATTATTCTCTCGATGTTAGAGAACTGCTCTGCTACGCGTCAAGCGTGCGGACTATCGGCGGGGGACACCAGAAGGTCAAGAGCAAAGAAATGAATGAGGGTGAGGTATTGCTGTTACTTGCAAAGACTGGAAGACAGTGCAAACAATCTAACCACCCCAAAAGAAAGGACGGATTTTGTAGAGACGGTGTTGGGAAGTTGTTAATGTTGAGGTGAAGATGCTACTCGTAGACTAAGGGATAATGAAACGAAGAATGCTCCGACGACGCTAATGCAGGGGGTCCCGCACGAGCAAATCTGTCAGCCTTAACGCCAATCACATGGTAATTTTCAGCTCTGGTCTCAATCTTCCATTCATGCCCTCGTCGTGGATCTTCTCTACCCAGCTCCATATTCTTGATGCCGACTTGGATTGATAGCTGAGCTTGAATGCATACATTACAGGACCTTCAAAGATATCATCAATGTCGAAAGGTGATTGTACCTCTGGAGCTACTCAGGCAAGCCACAATGTCTCGTCAGATGACGTTGAGATTCAGGATAATTGTTCGTCATAGCAGAATGACATGATATAAAACTCTCCGTGGTGATTGAATCGTTCTGGCTCCAAATACAGAACCAGGTCTGTACTCTACTTGTTGCCCATATGACCTGAATTATCGAGTTCACTACTAAGAACATTTCTTAGAGAGTAAGCAGACTTGGGAACCCCGATATAAAACAAGTATGCATATCGGAGACGCTCGTCCACGTCTGCGGCTTCTGCATCGAAGCATGATATCCTCGCACTCTTTAGGATCAGCATAGAACTTCCCACCACACCGCTCACCAAGGCGACAACATTCTTCCGTGGTAAGCCAGCTCAATCCTGCCCAGACCCTGTTTATACGTCCCCAGCCTCGTCTTCTCCAGAACCCAGTCAAATATCGCGTAGTCTCGTTGCCCTCTAGAGGCGTCAACGACGAGCCCAAATTACTCAGTCGACTGCAGAACGCATCCTCGTCGTCCTCTGGTCCACGCATCTCTCGCACTAGATAGATCCTTCGAGTGCCCGGTACTCGATTTCAGAAGGGGCTGGCGTGTGTCAGAATGTAGGTGCCGCAGCTGTTGCGCTAGCCGCGGATGACGGCCGCAAGGGCTAATTCGAGCTGCTTACATACGATGAGACAAGGGTTCCGTCCTTGCGAGGCCTATGAGCTTGTTGGATTATGTCTCAGAGTATAGTTTGTTATTGATGGTTTATCTTCGGCTAGAAAGTTACTATGTATCACTGAAGAGCCTTCCCTTTTATTACTAATTTTGCAAATTTAGTTGATGTAAATTGTTCGTTATTAGCAAAAACAACCCTACCTTATGATACCAATGTTGTTCTGTCTCAGCAAGCAGTCCGCCCGCCTTGACTACTTTACTATTGGTCCAGGCTACTACCAATCAAATTGCTTCATACTTACGGCCCCCACAGCGGGCTTGCATGAAGGCACTCTCGGCTCTTCCTGCCTTGCTGCCGTTCAGCTTTTCTTTTTCTTAACCTGATTGCAGCAGCTTCCATGGGTCACACTCTTCAATGAGGGGAACCTCAGCCACGCGAGCACTCTTCACTTGCGTCGTGTAGCCTACACCATGGACATCACATTTTGCGAGCGGGAAGCTGGGCAGTTAGGGCAATAGGACTACCATTGGGACGTCCAGAAGTGCAACGTCCCTTCGCGACTTCGGGCACCAAGCAGCTACCTACGAAAAGATGGGCGAACCCGTCGGCCTATCCGCCATAACAGCCGGCATAACAACCGTCATCAAAATCTTCGAAGTCACCTACCAACTCAAAGCGGTCGGCGAACAGACGACAGACTTACTCGACACGACCCAACACGTCGAACTCAATATCCGCGAAGCACGCCGTCTGCGCCGATTGAAAGATAGCTTGCTGAACGCCGGTGAGAGGACTTGGATGGACAAAGTGATCGAAGATACCGAGAAAGCAGTGAGGACCGTGGCGCAGCTCATTGAGCCGAGCAGAGTGGGTATGCAGACGAAGCAAGGGATAGATCTGGGGCACAGGGCGGTGTGGGTGTTCAGAGAAAGTCCGAAAGTACGGGATAAATTCGCACGTCTTTCCGTCTGTCATCAGACGTTGAATACGGTCGTTGCGTGCCTGTACAGCCGCGACGTTATCGTCGTTGCGCCGGTCGCAGAAGACAAAGTGAAGGATCCACCGCCTCCGTACGATCCGCGGATGGACGAGTTATTCGATTGGCGAAGGAATAATCGACGGCGGAAGAAAGATGTCGATGACTTTAGCAAAACGAATCTGGCCTTTGCTTTTACTGTCGCCGCTCCTACACCGCCAGTAGCGCAGCATGACGCGCCTGCAGCTAGCTACAGCACAGCAAAGTGTTATGATGGAGCTGATGGATTGCAGGCTCGCGAAGATGTTGGAATTAGCTGGGCCAGCGAGAACCTTTTTGAGGGACCGGTGGGCTTGACAAAAGACTCCTTGATAATTATTGATCCCAGAACGAGCAGTACCAAAAGAGGGCGCAGGTCTTGGCTCGCATATCAGGCTACACGCTCAGACTTGGGCCATGGTAGTAATTAAGTCGAATTGATTATGGTGGGATTAACCGGCAATTCGGGCGAATGCTACTGACCCGAGTTTTCATGCTTTCTCTGATAATATCGTTTTCGCTTTCGTTTCTACAGCGAGCTGAAGTACATCCGGTCAGATATAAACAAAGTCGACTGAGCTCGGACTGTTGTCCTGCAACTGTTGCCCTATAATCTCCGAATTACCATTTCAATCATCACCTGAGCTTTGCTCAAGCTCTGAGCGCTCTCGTCAGCCACCTTCAACAGCGCCGGGGCTACCACGATCGTATGTGCTTCAATGTTTTCCGGAGTTCCCCAGTGGAACTTGAACGTAGACGGCTGCGAGAACAGCCAGATCCCCAGATCAGCGGCGCTTTTCATGATTTCAGTCAGGCTTCGGACGCGGTCTTCGTCTCGATATTTGGGGTTCTGCCAGGGTGCAAAGGCGCGGGAGAATGCTTGAAGAGCTTCGCTGATCGTACGGTCGCGCCGTGAAATATAGGTGCTATCTTCGACGGGGTTAGGTCGGAGGTAGGCGCTCAGTACCCTCCACCGAGCCAGGACTTCGTCAAAGCCTTGGTGTGATGTCAGCCAAGGTGTCATAACATACGTGATCTTGCCACAAGGTCTTTCATGTGAACTTACCGGGCTTCTTGGGCTTGCCGGATTTGTACGTTTCGATGGTGTTGGGAAGGACCACGAAGTCAAGCGGAAGGAAAGACCGCTCAGGGTTTGCAGTTGGCGAGATGGAAGAGACGATAAACCGGGTAAGACAATGCGTTATCAGGGGACTCCGGCTCCGCGACTGAGGAAAGAGAGTCAAGAGTGGCGCTGGCAAATATGGCGAGTCGAATTTCGAGAGCTCGACGTGTGCGTCTTTGCCGATTGAGACGGTGGAGTTGTGATAGAAGTTTTCGACGTGGAGCTCGATCTGTTCCAGAAGGGTTGACACATTGTTCTTAACGGCTTTATCGTCCGCCGACTGTGGTAGATAGCTCTCCCATGTGCCAGGCCCTCTTGACATGACGGTCTGCTCAGTCACTAGGGGCCGCTTTGGTTCGGGGCTTTTGCCATGCTCCCGTAGGGTACCCAGCTCCATTGTCCCACGTCCATTTGCTCCTGAGCGACGCCGCTTGCTGCCTTGATTGTGTTGGCGTGAACGCATGAACAAGAATGTCACCAGAAAGGTGATGAGTGCTAATGCTACGGCAGCCCCGATCACCACCCCGGCTACAGCACCATCTGAAAGATGGTGGTCATTCGACTGTCGTGGCTGTACTGACTGACTCGGCTGTGCTGAGCGACTTGGCTGCGCTGACGGACTTGACTGTACTGACGGAGTTGTGTGTCCTGACGAACTTGGCCCCAATGAAGTTGACTGTCCCGGTGGGCTTGGCGGTCCCCCCAGTGGACTCGGCGGTCCCGATGGACTTGGCTGTCCTGACGAACCTGGCTGTCCTGACTGAATTGGGATTGAACTGAAGGATGAAGAAGTTGTTGGTGGCGCGTGGGGTGTCGCAGAGATTGAGGTTATGAGGGAAGTAGATGACATGGTAGCCACACCAGCCAACGCTGGAGATACAGCAACGTCGACTTCTCAAGGATAACAATGTAAATTGAGACTTTGCTGAAGTGAAACCGTCAGATGGAGGACGGTGAGGCTGATCACTTCTGTTGGTCAGAGCAGAACCAGTCCGACAAAGCGCTATCATAAGCAATATGCATAAGCAATATACAGTAATGCCCCTGAGCTGAGGCAACCTTAACCGCTGTCTCTTGCATAATGACCCTTTCGGGATGCAAGGCTGAGGCACGGTAATTTTAGGTTTCGAACGTGTGCCAATAATCGAAGAATGCAAGGACGGCACGGAGATTGGGCCAGTCACGCTTCGAGCACAGACTGATTCCAGCCCCATTGATGTACATCGGCGTGCAAGTCATGGCAAGGCTGCCGCAGCAGAGGCTCGACCGTGACTTGTCAAAATATCGTAGCCATCTATTGTCCATTGTGTACAATCGTATCACAATCGCAAATCACTGAATCTCTTGGAGTTCCTCAAGTGATCAGATCAAGTATCAGCGCATCAGCATGATATCAGACGATTGGGTCCCAGAGATTGTTGTGGGGGTTGACTTTGGCATGACCTGTACAGGTTCGTTTCCCAGCTTTTCCAACGCCGCGATTCTTATCACTTTCTAAACTATCAACGAGACCAAGTGACGAATTATTGTTGTTATCAGGGGTCGCATATTCCATGGCACCGGAGTGGACAGAACCCAGAACGCTCCAACATTGGCCAGGCAAAATGATCAACGAGCTCGCGAACAAAGTTCCCACGCTGCTTGCGTATGATTCCGAACATTCGAGGAGTGTCAAAACGTGGGGCTTCTTATGCGACCAAGAAGACGACAATTCGGACATCAAAGAGTTCTTCAAACTCCACCTTGACCCTCGATATCGAGATGAACGTTCGGACGCGCCCCAGCTCGAAGATGCGCGGCGATGGTTCCAGGACTATCTTCGTTGTATCCACAATCATATCGAAGAGACCTTTTCCGATTCCTTCCCGCGATGGAAATTACAAAAGGTCGAGTTCATCTTCAGCGTCCCGACGACGTGGAAGAACCCCAGTATGATAGCGGAGACCGAAAAGTTGATCAAAGGCGCGGGTTTTGGCGACGATGGACCGCACCACCGTGTGAATATCGGCCTCACCGAGGCGGAAGCGGCCGCTGTCTACGCATCCAAACAGCAATTCCAAGTGAGCTGGCCAGAAATGCTCGAAAAGCTTCTGTCGTGGTTTCCGTCTTCTAATTGTATCGTTGCAGAAAGACGATGTCATACTCGTGTGTGATTCCGGTGGGGGAACCACGGTATGAGATCCCTCTTAGAACCGCGCGAAACATGTTGGATTTCCCTTTTAACGGGATGGGTTTGGTCAGGACGTGAACGTATTGAAGTTGGCATCCTCAAGAGGAGAGGCGACGCGGCTCAAACAACTTTCATGGGTTGAAGGTGCGTTTAATAACAGAGGTAGAAATATCTGAGCTGACCGACAACCCATGAGTTTGTAGGCCGCCCAGTGGGTTCTGCGCTGATAGACATGAAATTCCAACAGCTGTTGGAAGAACGACTGGATAAAATCCGCAGCCATCTGCAGGGAGATCCAGGAGAAACGGCTGAAAAAATGATGCAAGGCAGGTTTGAAAGGTTCAAGTGCTCGTTTGGTTCCGGAGCATCAGCAGAATTACCCACAATTCCACTCCCAGTGCCTGGTCTGACGCCGTCCTTCGACCATCCAGGCGTCGATATCTCCGATTCGAAGATGATCATTACTAGGTGCGAAGTCCCAGATATTGCAGGAGAGGTATACTGACGAGCCTCAAGAGAGGAGTTGAAAAGATTATTCGACGTTCAAGTTGACAGAATGCTTGCAATCATTGATGAGCAATTAGATAGGATGGAAAAGACTCACCCTAGAGAACAGATAGTTGAGTGGCTCCCCTCCATCATGCCGTAGCCTGGACTGACCAAGTATCGTTGTCAAAAGTCGTACCTGGTCATGTCAGGGGGTCTTGGAAGTTCGCCATATGTGAGGAAGCGTCTCAAGTCGCGTTATGAGACTGGGTTAGGAGTGAGCAGACTGAATGCACAAGAGATGAGGATAGTACTCGTTGCTGAACCGTACGTGAATTCGAGACCCACCAATCCATATTTAACTGTTGACGGAAGTTTGTATAGGCAGCTCGCTGTAGTTCAGGGACTGGTCATGGATCGGATTCAAGCGATCAGTCGAGGAAGTGTCGTCTTCAAAGAGCGATGCTGTCGACTTAGCTATGGCATGATCTGCCGCGAACTCTACAACGAAGCTAAGCATATCGGCGAAGAAGTCACGCATGATCCCCGCGACCGGCAGAGGTGGGCGGTCAATCAGATTGACTGGTTCGTAGTACAGGTCAGTAAGAGGCGACCATTCATTCACAAGACATACTGACACGGCTTTCAACAAGGGTGAGACGATTGCTAGCGACGGGATCACAAAACCCTATAAGATGAAGATCCGACCTGGCGATGAATCGAAATCCTGGAAAATCCAAGTGGTCATGTCAACAGTCCCCAGTGAGCATCTTCCTCGTAGCATGAAACACGATGGGGCAAAGACCCTTTGCGATGTCGAGTCCGTGCTTAACGACGTCGACATGAAGCTCAAAAACCGGCATTGGTATAATCGTGGAGAGAAGTATGTGCGAGCTGAATTCGATGTGAAGGTCATCCTGGGAGCGGCCGATCTGAAGTTCCAGCTATGGTCCAAGGGCGGCAAGGTCTGCAGCAGAGATCATGATGCCATAGAGATCAAGTGGGATCCACCCAGGGATACTCCCAACGGAGACGCAGACAATATGGCGGCCATGTATAAAGATCACTAGCTGACTGGTGAGAGCGTTGATAAACTGATGGCTGGTACACATGATCAACGCCGCTTCCTTGGACGATGAGGATGTCTATAATCTGTAAACCTACATCATTGATATCGAAGTGATCAATAGCCCCTCTAATTCTCGTTCGATGTTGGACTCAGCTACTGAATGGCGATGTAGTAAGAGTACGGGATAGGAAGAATGGACATATTCCATTGCCGTTACAATTATCTCGAGGGCGGTGTCTAGTAGTGAGTAACAGGGTATGGATTACATATGAACAAAGGTGAGACCGTGTCCCTGACGCTCTTCACGCACAGACGGTCGAAGAAACTGTTCCAATACCCCCACATTGAACCTTCCGTATCAAGGCTAGCACGCAAGATCTTAGCTCTGCAGCGTGCAGAGATGCCCACCGTCAGCGACTGATGGGGGATGAGAAGTCTGACAGTTCCAGGGCATGTTGATCTCTTGCCCATTCGATGCACTCTTGCCATTCTATCATGACGATGCTTTATGAACATAAGTGAAACAGCCGCGCGTTTAGCTACGCCTTCACATGGTTCCTTGACTTCAAAACGTCATCGCTCTGGGCCTAAAACTTGTTTAGTGCCACGAACACTGCTACTCCACAATAACGAACAATGGCCATCTAATGTGCTAGAGCAAAGGCGGAAGATTATCCTGCAGCGAAGAGTAATAGATCCAACTGAGAAGCACCGTCTTTCGTGATTGTCATCAAACCGAGCAATAAGACTGCAATACTCCACGCCGCTCCAAGTCCACAGCGCTCCTCAAGCTGAGCTTGAACCACCTTCCTTCCCAGCTGTGAACTCCGGTCAAACTCATTCAATATGGCAGACATGGTAGGAGGAGGGCTTGGAGGCCTGACGGGAGCACTCCAAGGCACCGCAACGAACGTCCTAAGCCAAGGTCAAAACTACCTCGACCGCTTCTTTCCACCAGAAAAGCGACAAGATCTCTATGCCAAGATCTCCAAATTCGCTACAGAGAAGCCTATGCTTGCGGTAAGCTCTCCCTATCAAAAAAATCTCAAACGTCGCGCTAACAGCCCAAATGCAGTCATTCCTCCTCTCCCAAATCGCCCTCACCGGGATCCCCCTCGGCCTCTTCGTCGTCCTGACCATCGGCGTGCTAGTCTTCGCGCTCGTTGCAGCTCTCGTAATCGGCGTCCTCGGTGCTCTCATCTTCACCGTCGTCTGCGTTGGTTTCGCCCTGCTCATCCTCCTCCCAACCCTCTTCATCACCACCTTCGCTGGAGCTTTCATCTGGTTGTGGGGCGTGGGCGGATATTACATCTTGAAGTGGTTCAATAAGAAGGATATTCCGGGCATACATTCGAAGATGGGCGACTCGCTGCCGGCGTTGAACGTGGAGGCGAAGGGCGGAGAGAAGAAAGACGCTAATGGTACGCCGAAGAAGTTGGAAGAAGGGGAGAAAGGGCACGCGAACGGTTCAGCAGGGAAAACACACGGTGGAGAGAAGGGTCTCGCTAATGGTACCACTGGTAAATTGCCAGGTGGCGATAAGCTGGGAGATGTAGGGAAAACGACTGGTGCCGATTTGCCGGCTGTGGGTGATGTGAAGAAGAAGGTGAATGTTGAAGATGTGAAAGGCACTGTTCCTGGAGGAGTGCTGTAGGTCGAGACCTTAGACTTCGGGGGCGACGGATGGTGGGGAAGGTCGCGCAACCATTGGTGATAAAATGAAATTCTCGATCCTCTTCATGTGTGTTACGATCTTTGTCTTTCGTACTCTCTTCCAGCGTGTCGTCTGCCAGCCCTACAAAAGCAACTTATGAACAATTCTTGGACCTCAAGCGGCGTTAATCTACCCTACTTGAAATAGCGGGTCAGTATCGTTAGCAAATGAAGAAGCGTGTCCATCGATATGCAGCTTTCGCAAGATGTTTCGCCTGAGCTCAGGCACCACCACAAGCACGTTACACTCAACAGTTTGCTAAATGTGTTTAATTGATTATCCTTCCTAATTGCCTACAAACAATCTCTTCCTGGAGCAGTGCTCTCAGGGGAAAGTTGTCAACAAGCATCGGAGATGCAGCTCAGAATGATGAGCCACAGTAGACCTCTTTCGCGAAGGTCGCGCCTGCAGACCGCTCTAAAATACCCATATGTAAACACCAAAAGAGAGACAAAGAGAGAGTCGAAACCAGTACTACCATGCTACGCTTGGAGCTCAGATGCTGAGCTGCAACAAGTTGTAGCTAGGACCGCCGTGGAGAAGAGCTCAGAACGTCCCTGTAAAAGCCAAGTGATGAAAACACAAACAAACGCCATAAACCGGATTCCCGTGAACCACTAAAAAACAAAAGCAGAAACAAAGGGGCACGTCGTGCAGAAGTGGGGATGAAAGCCGTGTAACCTTTCTGATCTATCCTGTCTTTTGGTAAACCTCAATGTGATCTTCTATAACATCTTTCTCGCCTTGTCCAGGAATTTCTTCTCCCACTCTCCAGAGCCAAATCCCTCAATAGCCCATCGAGTCAATGCAGTCAATGGTCGCAGAGGCGGGCTTTACCTAAGCGGCGACGGAGTAAGGCCTTGTGACCGAATTGGTCGTCTGCAATCGGCTCGCCGTAGACGAATGGGCTGTGCTGTTGTGCCCATCTACTTGAAGAAGCTGGAAGTGAGACTTCGTCTGACTCATCGGCTCTCACATTCGCATCGATCGAAGAGACATCCTCCCCGTCGTCGTCTGGCATAAACTCAGGTTCCTGAGCCTCGGCCTCGTCGCCGTCACTCTCATGACGATTTGCCGTAACGCGGGACTCAGCATTGACATCATCTTCTTCAACGACCGCAGGGCGGTCAGCGAAGGCTTCAGCGACGAGACGAGTAGCTCGGATGGTGACGTCTTCAGACTCATCAGTATCTTGATCATCGTTGCGCTGGAAGGCAGCCTCGAATTCAGCGTCGTACAAGTCGTTGTCGCCTGTGATATCGCTGCCGTTATCGTCCATTGGCCCATGCTCATCATCCCCATGCTGTCCCAAGCTCACAGCGTGCCCAGTCACTGACTGGTGATCCTCCGAGTTATCCTCTACGTAGTAACGCCGACACTCAGCCTTTAGATAATCCCCTTCCACATCATCCTCGGCGATGATCTTACCCGCGGCGTCGAGCGTGGCCTCCAGTTTCAAAACGTGTTCGTAAAGTCGGCAGACGAGCATATTCTGCCGTTCAGTCTCCTCGTTTTGATTTCTTACGTGGCGGAGAAATTTCTCGCAATCTTCAAAGGCCTTGGTTTGCCCTTGGGCAAGCTGCGTTTGAAGATCTCCGGTCCTGGTTTGCTCCAACTGGAGCTTCTGATCCAATTCTCGGATGTGCATGGCTGCGCGGCGAGCTTGGCAGGCGTACTTCATAGCAGCAGCCTGATTATCTGCCGCATCCTGCTCGGTAGCGACGCCTGGGAGCTCTCTCCGAAGACCTTCTACCGTCATATCCGCCTCTGCAAGCTTCTGTCTAAGCTTTCGAAGTTCACGAACCTTTGCTGTAGCTTCCAAGCTCTCCAATTTCTCCTTGAGGTCCTGCACCTGTTGTCGGAAGTCATCTGTAAGACCCGCATCGTGCATCATAAGCCGGTAGCCATGCTCCTTGAAGCAAAGCTTGGCTTCGCATTCCCAATGTTCCGCACGCAGCTCGTTCAAGCGGCGATCAGCTTCCTCGAGAGATGCCTTGAGCTGTTCAATGTAGATGTCCTTCCGATTAATCACCCACTGGGCCTGAGATGCAGCGCTTTCCGTTATCAGAGACTGGACACCGGTGTTCCACTCATTGACCTGTTGCTGAAGGTCGACCACCATAGGTTCCAGTCGTTCTATCTCCTGGTTGGACATCTCCAGCTTCCAATGGAGGCTTGCCACTTGGATGTCCAGTTCTCTCTTGTCTCCCTCGAGTTGGGCGACTTCTGCTGACTTTGCCGCAACGCTGTCAAAGAGGTCCAATGTACATTTGTCTGCCTTAGACTTCTGTTCCTGGTGGCCTTTGATTTCGGCCTCTTGCTCAAGAATCTTGGCCACCAAGATCTCGTTGTCCTCGGCGATTAATTGAGCGTGGTCTGCAAGATTGTTGAAAACCTTATCTCTCGTGACTCGGCCAGAAAGTGTTGCCAGAATTCTGTCCGAGTCCTCCTTCCAAGCAGCCTTCGAATCCATCAATGCTTCAACCGCGGCGCTCTTCTTATCGAGCGCAGTCTTTATGATGGAAATCTCGGCAGTAGCGTCCCTGACCTGATTCTCCTTGATAACCTCAAGGTTGGCAGCAATGCATTCAGCGCGATGACTTCGTTCGCGGAGAGATTTAATCTCAGTGTCCGCGTCCTCCCAGCTCTGCTGAAGATCGGCAAGCTCAACGTCTTTTCGACAAGTTGCCTCTCGTGCGGCATGCGCTTCGTTCCACCAGTGCTCGCGCTGAGAGTCGCAGTCGTTCAACTTTGCCGCTGCTGAGTCCTGGGCCTTCTGAGCTTCCGTGAGTTTGGCTTGCGACACCTGGTAAGCTCCGAAGCAGTGGTGGTACCAAGCTTCCCATTGCCCAGCTTGCGGCCCTTGCTCAGCGTGGAATGAGTTCTTGGTCTGGAGTCCTTGCCCAGCTTTGGGGCCTCGCTTCTCTCCGATGACGCCTAATTCAGCAACTGAGTGATTGGCCGCGTTGGCATGGGTGGCCGATCGAGCTCGAAGAGCGACGACCTCTTCCTTCAAACCCCGTTTCTCCTCGTTCCATTGCTTACAGGCATTGTCCATAGAAGCGAGGCATACCTGGTAATTTGTCTCCTTGTCGAAGAGTTCTTTCGTCAACCCACCAGCGCGGCAACGGAGCACAAGTACCTCTTCACCCTTCTCATTGATCTCTTGGTTCTTGGCATCGAGATCTCCGAGCGTTGCGTTGTGTTCTTCCTGCAGCGCTTCGAATTGCTGCTGAATATCTTCTTTTGCGACGATTTCTTTCTTGACCCATTTCTGCAGCATCTCTTTCCTGGCAGTCATCGATGTGAGCTGTTTTTGGAGGTCTTTAACGAAATCCTCGTGCTCATCTTTGAGAGCTGCGATCTCGTTCTGGTAGCTCTGCTTTGAAGCAAGAAGGAGAGCATCGTACATAGACCTTTCGTCAAGGCCAGAAGTGTAACCACTATCGCATTTCTTATGGCGGCAGGGTTTGTCGGTGTGACTATCCACGACGGGAGATGGCTCTCTCATGTCCCGGTGAGCTCCAGCTATAGAAGCAGTCTCTGAAGCTGAATCGTCAGTCGCTGGATTGATCCGATCGTCGTTACTGAGTGAGCTAGTAGCATCCTCGATCAACACCGGAGGGGAGTCCTAACACATTAGCACAATAACAGCGAAAGATGCGACTAGATAGACCTACTGGGTTATTCTTCTTTTTGAAGATATCTCTAATGCTCGCCCCGGTCTGTCTGATCCCCTTGAAGATACGTCCTTGCATCTTGGACTTAGCCGGCTCTTTGGTAGTCTGTTGATGTGGTTAATATTGTAGCTGTCGGCGGTGTCGGAAGAGACACTTACAGTCGCGACCTTCTTCGAGCGAAACATATGCTTGAGGTTAGTTGAGTTGCCCATATCGCATACAGCGCTGTAGTCTTGTTGAAAGGCACTTGTAGGAACAGATGGCTTTGACCACAGCGTGTGCGGGCGACTGAGATTATGAACAACAGAACCAGAGTCCTGGATAAGAAGGAGCTTTCGAGGATTGGATCTGGCAATATCAAATGGACGCTGAAGACAGTTGATCTGCAGTCAGTCTCATCTAAAGAGTTGAGCTTGCTGGTTGCTGAGTGCTGTGCGTGGTCCAAAGTCTGTGGTTATAAGAAGAAGAAAAAGAAAAGAGAAAGGAAATCGTAGGAAGTGATATATACCCCATTGGCGTGTAGCGATTGACTCTGGGACGAGTAACACTGAGCTCAACACCCGAGTGTTACTTGCTGTCACTACCAGCAGTGAATAATCGTTAGTGGGAACACTCTCGAAGAGATCTTTGTTCATCAAATGGCAGCGGCCAGGTAAGGCCACGAGGAAGTCGCCATAGTAACGGGATGTGTTAGGGCTCGCATTCTCAGATGTTGTAGCCCTGCCCGGCGAACGCACAACGCACTCTCGAGCATGTATAAAAGACATAGAAAGGGTATATATGAGCTCCTTGACAGAACGTTATGATCGAATGATGAGAGTAACCCTACAGAGTGAGCAACAAGCAGAATCGAGATTGGGTATTTAAGGTATGAAACAAGATTAATAGCTGGGTGAATCCGACCCGGAAACGCAATGAAGTCATCTCTAGCCAGTCGCTTCTTGCCTTAGCTCTCTGTAATCTCGTTTCATATCTAGCCTTTGCCGCCGCTGCCCTTATATCAAGCGTCTCTTCATGTTTGTTCAGATGTATCCTGCCGATTGCCCAGCCATTCCCTGGGCTGACCTTTCACCCGCTGTACTTCCCCAAGCCAGTGCCATTGCAGCTGATAACCCCTCTATTAATTCCGTCTCGACATGGAGCTTGCCACCCGACTTTCATCCTTGATCCAGCTCTAGATTCCGCCTTTGCAATAATCCCGTTACAAAGATCAGTTGCGGCGTGGCCATCCCGCTAAGCTACAGGTGATGGTTTGGGCAGCATGCTTGTAACACGGCTGCACCGTCTGGACTGCCGCTGGACAGTGTGGTTGCATTGTGAGCTGGAAGCTTTTGTGGGAGAAGTCGCAAATTGAAGCCTGACGTTGATTTTCGGCTACTGGGGATGACGCACGGACCATACGTTTGCCAACCGTGCTCTGCATTCCGAGCCTCTTTCTAATGAACCGAGTGAATCTACCACCTGCACATTCATATTCCTAACATCGCAATGACTATGAATTCTCCCTTCACATTAAGTGGTGACTTTATTCAATACAGCTGAAAGCAAAGTATGCTATCCTGCCACCTGCGCGTCCGCTCGTCGGCCGCAGACTCAGAATAGTCGCTCCGCCCCATTCCTACAAGTACAGTCCTTCGGGCTCACCTTCGGTCTTCGTCTTCATCACTCTTTCCCTTGCCGCTCGAAAATCCGCCATTTGCACACGCATTCGCCGCTCTCTCAATGCCATTAAGCCAGCTTCAGAGCAGATGGCTTTGATATCGGCGCCTGAAAGGTCGTCTTTCTGATTAATGAATTCGTCAAGTTCAACATCATCATTAAGAGACATCTTCGAGGTGTGAAGAGTGAAGATCTTCCGCTTCGTGTTCTCTGTAGATGACCTTTAGTTCGTGTATGAGGGCATTGCAGGTACATACGTACGATCTGGATTCTCGAAGAGGATCTTTCTGTCGATACGGCCGGGTCGAATAAGTGCAGGGTCTAGCGTTTCGATTTTGTTGGTAGCCATGATGACCTTGACATCACCGCGATCATCGAAACCATCAAGCTGGTTCAGAAGCTCCAGCATAGTGCGCTGGACTTCACGCTCACCACCGGATGTAGACTCGTATCGCTTCGTACCGATGGCATCGATCTCATCAATGAAAACGATAGATGGTGCATTTTCGGCGGCGACTTGAAAGATTTGCCGTACCAGTCGTGGACCGTCACCGAGATACTTCTGAATAAGCTCACTCCCAACTATCCTAAGAAATGTAGCGCTGGTTTGATTCGCCACTGCCTTTGCAAGCAAGGTCTTTCCTGTTCCAGGAGCACCATATAAAATAACGCCCTTTGGAGGCTTGATACCCATCTCTTCATACAATTCTGGATGTAGTAGGGGTAGCTCAACAGCCTCGCGAACCTCTTGTATCTGCTGATCCAAACCCCCAATATCCGCATAAGACTCCGTTGGCGCCTTATCGAGCTTCATCACGGATACCAAGGGATCCGCATCATCCGTCAGGACACCAACGACTGAGACAGACTTATGGTGAAGTAGGATGCTCGCCCCAGGCTCGAGTAGGTCCTTGTCGACGAAAGACATGATGGATACGTAGTACTCTGGTCCAGTAGCGCTAGACACAATAGCGTGATCGTCGTCGATCATCTCCTCAAGGTTGCCAACACCCATCGGACTTCCCCTCATGTCATCAACGCGTCCTCTCTCATCCGCATTTCTGTCCAAGGCGTCTGAATCTCCACCCGCGGACGCTGGAGTAGTGGTAGTCTGGGCCTTAGCTTTGCGGATACGCTCCTGATTCTCGACATATTCTTCCTCAAGAAGTAGATGGTCGTGTACGCGCTGCATACGGAGATATCTGAGCTTGCAGCGTGACGTCGGATAAATCGTAGGCAGCTTGGCGGAGGCATTTGGACCTGCAGCCTTGCGTTTCCTTCTTCCAATGCGAGTCGTTGGCTGTGGAGGTGGCTCGTACTTAGGCTTCTCCTTCTACTCAAGAAACCCTATTAGCATGTAATGATTGCCACTCATGCCACCGCCGCTACGCCATATGCCAGAAGTGATCCGAAGTTAACTTTGTACATCGTACCTTCTTATCCTTGTCGTCCTTTCCATCACCCCCTGGCTGGTTTCCACCGATATTGGACTGCTGATTCCCCTACGTATGATTACGAATCAGTGAAGCTCGAGGTTGTGTCTGGAGACGACTTCATCTTACCATTCTGGCGCCTTCGAACCGCGGTCAACAGCTTCTGGATAGTAACAGTGAGATCTGATTGAAACCAGACAAGGTGGAGATGATCAAGAACTGGATGGGAGGATCAGATATGATGGTGACTGTTGAAACCGTAAGATGTAAGTACTTGGATAGGTTCTACTGCGAGGTAAGGAGCTTCACAAGCGAACCGTAAGGCGGCAAAACCTCATGTAAGTGGGCTCTGATTGGCCAAGAAGCTTGACCGCCAGCTACTCACGATTACGTCGAAGCGCTGAGCCAACGCCGATATCAACTTGATAAAGTACTCTACACAGTCGACATTCACCACATCTCATTCACCGCTATCTAATCTTGAAATACTTTACGGCTTATCTTCAGCGACTTTTCCTCGACTGCTTTTGCCCGTTTCGAGGTCGAGCAACGAAAAGGCCCACTAACTCACTCACTTTGGGTCCTCGAGACTCTGCCGCTTTATATCTCTTGCATCGAATTCATTCTCCCTATTAACTTGGCGCTGTTGTCACGCCTCCGCTGCCTCCGCTAGATCGGATTCGACAAGTCGTTTCTCTGGCCATCGTTGCCTGCGGCCTTCTCCTCTGCAAGCACCGCCTTGAAGCCTCAACCACTTCAGCTGCCGCCTAAATCCGCTCTGTGTTTCTATACATTAGATCTTGGCTTGGGTTTCAGAACACCGTCACTAATTAGTGCCCTGCTTAATCCCGACTCCCTCTCACGGAGGTCAGCATCATGTCGACCAACAGGGCTCGTAGAGTTGCGAAGGAGGTTGCCGATATACACTCCGATACTACCTCGAATATTCTTGCAGATCCTGTGGGCGGCGGAGATGATCTCACGCATCTCAAAGGCTCATTCAAAGGGCCCCCAGGAACTCCATACGAAGGTGGAACATACATGATTGATATCAAGATACCTAGCGAGTATCCGTTTAGACCGCCAATAATGAAATTCGATACCAAGGTTTGGCATCCAAACGTTAGCAGTCAAACGGTGAGCACCCAAGGGAGACAACGGATCGATCTACTTCTTTGGCTAACATCGACTTTGCCGCAAGGGTGCCATCTGCCTCGATACTCTCTCCTCCGCCTGGTCTCCAGTCCTCACCATCAAATCCGCCCTTCTCTCCCTCCAATCGCTTCTCAGTACACCGGAACCCAAAGACCCTCAAGATGCCGAGGTAGCGGGTATGCTCATGCGTAATCCGAAAGAGTTTGATCGCGTGGCTCGCGAGTGGGCTGTGAAACATGCTAGCGCACCGAAGAGGGAAAGGGGCGAAGGTAGTGGTGGAGCATCTTCGGAGACTCCAAGGCAGAGGGAACAGAGATCGAGGGTTGAGGAGGAAAGGGCGAAATTGGCTGCGTATGTATACCTCTGTACTTCCAACAGTATCGGTGCAAAGGTCATTGGACGCTCATCGGATGAAATCATAGATACGAGGGTTACAACAAGGACTTGACCGACCGATTCGTGAACATGGGTTTTGATATCGATCGTGTGGTGTCGGCGTTCAAATTCGTTGGCATCGATAGAATGGGAGGAGAGGATTATGAGCTCGAAGAGGCGTATATGGGTGATATAACGGCCCGGCTTTTGGGCGAGCCGTGAGATGTAGCGATCGAATCCCCTGTTTCAACAGCACTTGGTGGATAAAATGCATTTTTAGCAGTGGTGCCTGGGTAGGATGTTGCTTTCGGGACAGATCTCTGAGGCTCGGAGCATGGCGCTCTGGTGCGCATAGCAATATTCTTATCTAATTAACGAACATATGCTATCATACAACAGGGCTGTATCAAGCCAACTTACTGTGGATAACGAGGTCTGACTAGATATAGCTCGATTCAATCCTTCGACTTGCGGACCAACCATATAATATTGGTCCACTAATCTGCTCACTGGCCAGTCTATCGGAGCCGCAACGACGATACTGTTCCGAGCACGCTCAGCGTATCTGCTGGTTGGTTCGGTAAGACAGCCTCATTGGAAGGAGAAGAATCTAGAGGAGTACGTCATTTCCCTTTTGTCAGCGAGACACAGCTAGAGTCTGGGGGCGGCGAGATATTGCATTCCCTTTCTTATGCTCAGTGTAAGGCTTTGATTGACGGATGAATTTTTTGAGAACAAGAGAAGGATGACTCGAACTCGGGGCAGAGGAGAAACTGCTGACTGGTCCGGTTGAATCTGGCAGGACAAGGGCAAACATTCCACTGAGTAGGTCAGAGTGGCTGATACTCTGTGCTCGGTTGTGGGGGATCTTGAAACCGCACATGATTCCACAAAGGTATGAAGGTCCGATAGTGAAGAAGACTATTCACCGCCCATTGGTCCTCGAATCCCCAGAATCATAAAAGTTCCTGCGACTATACGTCCCAGGATCGCCACCTCGATTACTCCATGGAAAACCGCTTTACCAGGGAATATTGCGTTCCCGCAGCGGGCCCCCCCTCGGTTCTCCACTGCCGCACCAAGGCCTGCTCTTCTGTACTTGCCTGCATCGGGTTGTACTACTCTAACGGGTTCACAGGTGGACACGTTTTGACACGCAGCCGCTTTGCCACACTACCGCGCCAAGTTAACAATCGCGCACCCGGCTATCTGAATCTCGAACTTTCTGTGGTCCGCAAAAACACATCATGACGAGTCGATGCAACGGTCGTACAAAAAATGATGAGCAGCAGCTTGAGCGCTATGAAATGAGAGAGACATGTGTGCTGTGTGTCCTAGATGCGCAGACACACCGATAATCTGGGGCGCCATGTCTGCTGCATCATATACTGCTGACGGAGGGGCATGTGAGCTGAGTATTTTCCTTTTATACAACACATATCACGTCTCTTCCCAAGTACCAACACTCACGCAACCAAATCAACCCCGTCTCCTCGAACGAACATGAAGTTCTCAACCCGGCACACCTGGAGCATGGCTCTGCTTCCCTTGATACACCCCACAACCAGCTCGCCCACGCCCTCTCCACCCTCTCACCTGCTCACCTCGCGAGCCTTCTCTCTCCCAGTACGTCCCGTCCTTCCTTCCTTCCCCTCTCCGCAAACTCCCTACCCTCTCCACCTCGAACCCTACCAACTAACCCTACCCCCATTCGAGGGGTGCACCAGCCCATCTGCAACGGCCCCTGGCCGCCCGACGCCCCCCTAGCCCGCCTCGCGCACCCACTCCTCTCCGCCAACATCGACATCACTTCCTTCTCCACCCTCCAGTCTTTCTGCACCGCTCCCGTCCCCACGCACTGCCGGTGCGCCTTTGACGGAAACGCCCAGACTGCGCACTGGAAGGTCCAGTGCGATGAGGAGAACGTGCCGGATCAGCATATGTGGGGGTTTTTGTATGCGATTGCGTATTGTGAACAGTGGTGCAATTGTGTCAATGTGGAGAGTTTGCCGTTGAGGGTGCCGGGGTTGTGGTAGAATAAGCGAGGGGGTGATGGTGGGTTCTTGCTAGAAGGGAGAGGGAGTCGAGATATGGAGATTGTTTGCCCTTCTTTGCTTTTTTTTTTTTGCTGTGGCTGCTCTTGCTGTGGCTGCTTTTGCTCAGTCGCTGATAGTGGCGGCTCAAACTTTCAGCTCCAAGGCAGTCCGTTCAGGATACTGGGAGAGTGGGTGGCCTCACGACCCTTTCACAAGCTGAAGCTCACATGCCACGATGCGGAAATGTTGCCCTTGATGAAGTGCAAAGAGCGCGTGACTTCTATACGTTTCTCGTTTCAGATGGTCGTCCCCCTGTTGATCCTGCCTTTTCCTTCCTGCCTCATCAGCCTCATTAACAGTCAAAATATTAAGCATGCCACTCCCACTACCACCAACATCGCATATAGCATGCACCTAACCTTCCAAAGCCCCTTGCCCTTGCAATCGTCATCCAGCCTCAAGCCCTCAACCCACTAGCCCAACCCTAGACGTCTTCATAGCCAAGATGTTCCTCGTAGAACTCACTTTCATCACATCGTCCCACGCTCCTTTCGTCATCCGGCACAACAACAACTCTCATGGCGCGCTTAAGGCGGGTGTGGAAAACACAGGCCGTACCCGAATCATCGGCATCCACCCTATCTGTCTCGAGTCGGCAGCGTCAATACCTAGACCGAGCGCCCCAGTGGTCTCCTCGTACCTACAAACGACGAGCACGCCGTCTTCGCTCCACTTGGGTCTGTCGATGACGATGAAGATTTTGCCAAACGTGGGCCGGAGCTCGAACTCCCCGCTTGGGCTTTTCCTCACGGCTGGCAGGATGGCCGGGTATCCCCGGGCCTTGAAAGGATACTTGATCAAGGTAGTGAGACAAGAATTCTCCAGAACAGTCATAACAACAGTGCTTAGCACGCTTGTTCATGATCCATAACATGAAGACTTAAGCACTGTTCCTAAACTTCCTATGGCTGTGCCCATGATTTCTCACTTCATTGGCTGAATCAGACATTGCTCCGCCTCATGGTAAGGTAATAAATAATAAAACACTGCCTGAAAGCATAGTACACCTATAGACAGGGATCAAAACGTTCCAGTTCCAGCTTTGGAGGTGGGCAGGTGCTTCTTTAACCTGAGCCGAGGGTGAGTCCGCCTGAACAGCACGGCCTAAGCCGGCGTGAATACGCAGGGAGGAGCTGGAGCTGCAGGACATCACTGTGATTGCTGTTGTCCGCTGCCATCAGCGCACTGTTCAGGTTTATCATGTGGGAGAGAGGTTCCCATGAGCTTGTTCAAGGCAGGTTCCACTGAGTAACAGCACGAATGTCATCAACACACACATAGTCTACGATTTGTCAACAGCCGTGAAGAAGTCCTTGCGTCTCCTCGAAGGATAAAACCTCACATGCACGGAAGACGGGCAGGGCATTCAATTTATACTACATATCACAGAAACAGAGCTTCCACCACTGTATCCGCCATTTCTTTCACGGCTTGGCAATGGGATTGATTGAGCCTCAATATTCCTACCAGCCATCTACCGCTACTACAGAGATCGGCAATCTTTGGAGACGAAGGGGTCGGGTTATTTTGCAGTCATCGGAGACAGCTTCAAGGAAGTTTGCGCCCAACGCCAGAGCTGGCAGAAAAGCAAGAAAGGTCAGACTGGGATCTGTATGAGACTTATGGCACCTACTCTGGATCCAGATCCGCACCGCAGCGACGAACCCTGAAGGCATCCTTCGAGCCGGCGCTGGGCGAGCGCAATGGCTCAGACTTGGCGGCTTTGACCGCCCATCGAGCCCGAGAAGGTGGCGTCCTCTGGTTATCCTGATGCATCTCTCCACCGCCGGTTGAAATCCGTTAGCAACATTTTTCACCGGCCTTGTAGAAGGAGTAGTTTTTCTACTGTTGATCATCTTCTTCGGCACACAATGGGGTGGAAACTTTCTTGTCGTTTGCTATACCGTCGGCATCCTTCTTTTACCGTGACAACCGGCCGTGCGCTTAGCTTATGTATGTCTGACGCAGTGCCTGGATACAGGGGCTCCATGTGGTCGAATGCGAGATACTTCGAGAAATCATCAGTTGCCTCCACATTCTGTGCAGCATGACTGAGGTGTTGGCATTCGTCAATGGCGCATATTACTTCGAAGGACACAGGTTGGATAAGAGAAAATCTGGAACGAGTGGCGCCTAGCTTATGAAGCCGGTGAATTCGACGAAGAAGAAGGATAGAGAGCTGATGGTGCATTAAAAATTCATAAAGCGGAGCATTCAACGAACCATTAAGGCAGAGCGACGACCTCCTGCGCTACTCCAGTTCGTCCCGGTCAGCTAAGATGCTGCATCCCCGACAAGGCTTCTATCGCCAGATCACAGACGACTCATCCATACCTCTCACAAATTATCCTCGCCTACAGACCGATAGCAGAGCCATCTCTGCTGCCACAGTTGGAACAACGTCGACTGCGGGGCAGCCCAGCCCGGCTGCACACAGGATGATGGGAACACTTCACTATCGCCCTCTTGAGAGGAGAATACGACTGAGGAAGGTTTTCCATCTGCATTATAACACTTCAGACAGACGTAGTACTGCTTACGAAATCCTGAGTTAAAGACCGCTTCTCGGGGCTGCCTTTAAAAAGGTGCTTTCTTCAAAGACTGAAGAGTTGCCGGTCCTGCAAGGGGTAGTATATCATAATGACCGTTGACCGTTGACCGTTAAGATGGTAGTTGCCTGTTTGGGCAATCACCATTCGTCCGGTTATTGAACGTCTGTGGAGATGTGAATCAAAGGTGAATAGGACCATGTCTTGACATAAGATTTCGCGGGCGATATGCCGTGGCACCTTGGCCAGAAACAAAGTTTGAACGACCTCTCTTGGAAATTCTGGGAGGAAGCTCTGTTCGACCGCCTTGGTCCTTCACCCTCGTCATATGTAAATCACCTCCCTCCCCTTGCCTGTTTAAAGAAATGTCAGAGCCATCAAGCATTCGACGATGGAAGACCCCCCCATCCAAAATTTCCGAATCCAGGGATGCATATTTCCGTGGGTCAAGTGAAGGTACCTGTCTTTCTCCCGCCGCTGCTTGAAGCGCTAGCTTCGTCCGGAGCGCAGCGGGGAACGTGAGTTTAAGGCGGTCCTTCAGCATGGAGCGGGAAGGGGCAGGTGGATTTATAGGGTTTGATGTGAGGTAGACCGCGAGGGATATCCAGATGACTGAGCTGCGCGGGTTGTGGTCGGGTGGCATAGGACGGACGGGAGCAGCTCAGGCATGATATTGAAAATGTGATTGATATAAAGCAGCTTCTGATGCTGATAGGGGAGACGGAGGAGAATCTTGAACGAGAACATGTCGGCACTCAGCGCTTTTGGCACCTCCTCGCTACATTGCCATACGTTAACTTATTTCGCCGTGTTGACCCGTGAGCGCTATCCCTTTTGCTTTCTCTGCGGGCGCGCAGAATGTATTGTGTAGCTAAACCCATCATATTGACGCCATGGTGAGTCCCTAGCCTCATCGGCCTACGGCCAAAATCGGCAAAGAGAAGTGGAATATGGCGACACCGGCATTGCATCCACCGAGTCCGATTTGGACTCAAGGCTTCAAGCAAGCACCTGATCATTCTAAAGCCCGTCGACCGGAAGATTAACATCATGGGGATTTGATGGCTCCATAGGTACGGTCGAGCTGAACAGCGACCCCGACGCTTGCTAGCAAGGCAGAGTCAAGCTGAACACGGGCCTGGTTTTGGAAGAAAAAAGAACAAAATTGCATGAGGAGAATTTTTTCAAAATATATGCTAAAGCGCTAGTGCTGCGCGGTCCGTCCCAGGCTCCGAGGGGCTGTGAATCTGACGCTACATCCCACGCGACCTACTCGACCACCACCAAGAAGCAAGACACTCGTACACCAGCAAAGCTCACGGATCGAGCTCCAAAGCGCGATCAAAAGCCGACCTTGACGGAGCCATTCCCCAATGGAAGAGGCATATGTTGTTGCTGTAGGAAGTTTGTCCCGAATCTAGCCAACCACAAGACCAAGAGCACCCGGATCTCGTTTTCAAGGGGGAGTGAGGGGTGTCTTGATGGCGAAAGAACAGGACTGCGCGTTCAGTGGCGAGTTTGGATGTCGGTTCGAAAAGAGGAATGGGCATCGTCTTGAGGGGAGTGGTTTGTTGATGATTGTTTCTGAGCGGGAGTGGAGGGTGTCTTGATTGTGGAGAGGAGGTGGTGGGTGTTCTTGTGCGAGGAACACTATCTGTTTGCTTGTTTTCGGATGAGGGGTTTGGGTTTAGAGCGGTGTGGACGGTGCTGCTTGAGGTATGACGTTCTCCGCAGTTATGTTATCATATGATATCAAGGATCATACGGTATATAAAAAAAGGCAGGTATGATTACTCCTCGAGATGAACCAAGGTCAACAATCTGCATTGACAAGCCTGAAAAAGCCCAAGAGCCCTGTCCATAAGGAATGAATACCCTTGGCAAGAGTCCTCCAGCTACGCCACCTGCGACTGCAAGTCCCAAGTCCCGTACTCAGCCCCGTCCGCCCTCGTCCGCACCAAGCGCCTTTCATCTTCATCAAGCATACTCCTGCGCTCATCCACCAATGTATCGAACCACATCCGATCGGCAAAGACCTGCCTCACAACAAGCTCAGCAATCTTGATATCTCTATCCTTCTCCGTCTCTCGTTCTTGCAGAAGCACGGCTTCAAGCTCTGCGATCTTGAGTTTTTCGCGCCTTAGGATCTTTTCCATCGTTGCGGTCTGTCTTGTGAGTAAAGACTGCCGTTCGGCGAGTTGTGAATTCTTCATCTTTTCTACCATGGCCTTTTCCCTAGCTGAGCGGTTCGACTTGTTGCGTAGATGAACCCGGAGTGCGAGGAAAATGTCGTCCTCCTCTTCCTCATGTCGAGTGTCCATCTCCTTGATGGCCGTTTGGTGTTCAACACTCAGCCGTTCTATCACATCATGGTTCGTCCTTTTCATCCACGCCCTCTCAAGAGCCCATTTCGCATCAAATGCTAATTGACTAGATACCATGTTTTCTTTGATCCTCTTCATCTCTGCCTCGTGACGCTTTCCCATCGACTTCTGTTGCGTATAATGCAGATTCTCCAGTACACCTTGCAGGTCGACGAATTTGTGATTAATGGCAGTCAATCTTTCTTCTTCCCGTTGCCTCACAACTTCGGCTTCTCTGGCCAGACGTGCTGCTTCCGCTTCCTGTCTCAGTCTTTCCAACCTTTCCGCCTCTTCCGCTTCTCTGCGCTCTTGCTCCTCAACAGCGCGGATGGCTGCAGCGATATCTGCTGCTTCTGTTCTAGCAGCTGTGTCTTGGGCGTGTCTCTGTTCGCGGGTGCGCTGTCTCCGCCGTTCTTCATCAACTTCGGTACAGTTGCAGGTTCTCCAGATAGCGCCACAAGTGTAGCTGTAAAGTTCGTCAGACCGCGAAATCATACACCGATAAGCAAAAGCACACACCAGAACTCCGCTTTGCATTTGCAGGTAATATGCCGGCATCCGACTGTAAGCTCCACCATCGCCCGACACCTATAGCATCTTCTCCATCCCTCGCGCTCGGCTGCCTCGAGCGTCGCATCCAAGCCAAAGTCCTGTGGGCAGTCTTCGTCGTCATCATGTGCAGCTGCATGACAAATTCGACAAATCTTGAATTTGCAGTAGGGGCATTTGAATGAGTCCGGGGAAGAAGACGATAATTTGCCCCGATCCATCCACTTTGAGCATGATGGTGAAGGGCAGTACCATCTTTCGCCAGCGGGTACAGCATATTCCTTGGCTTTCAATTTGAAAAGATCTTTCACATCCGTCGGCACGTGTGGTTGGATCAGCTTTGTTGGTATTGTTTGGAGACAACACTTTGGCGGGAAGAAATTCTCGTTCTGCATTGCGGTGCTGACGAGCTGTGAGAAGCACGGTGCACAGTATTTATGTTGACAGGTGAGGTCGACAAGCTTCTTAATCGACATATCCTCGAGGCAGCTGGCACACTCTCTGACACCAGTATTAGTGCTCATCAGAACGGGATTGATACTAGTATCCAGCCTTACCCATCTTCTCTGTGGCCCCTCGGAATTGGCTTGGTCTGGTTATGTGTTTGTTTGGGCTTCTTCGGTTCTTTATGTCTGCGCCACCAGCTCTTCGGCTTTTCACCATCCTCGTAGGTGATTATCCAGCCTAAAGGGCCAATGGTGACTTTCGGTTGCCCAGGAGTGCGCTTCTCCGAAAGTGTCTGTGAATTGCACTCTGTACCGGAGTCCACAGAAGAGGGGGTGCTGACCGAAAACCGAGACGTGCTTGTTTCACTGGCCTTGCTAGAAGAACCCGCGGAAGAGTCTGAAGCGCCGGATGTTGATCGGGTGGATCTCGGCTGGCTTGTGCTGTCATGGGCCGCTGAGGGATCCAGTTCAAGGTCGACAACCTGCATGTCATTGCCACTGTCACGTCTCTCCGAGGCTCCACGGTCGACTGGAGAAGCTTTGATACCTCGATGGTTATCAAGAGACGCCTTGATAATTCTGCAGATCTCCACAGGGGTACCAGCTTGTATAAGCTCGAGCTCTTTTGGTATCTCGGCATCCTGCCATTGAATTTGGTCTATCTTCTGCGGGTCAATACCTTCGAACGTATCGATCTGTGTCCACCCGGAAATTTGACGGTGGGTGAAGTCTTGGGAAGAGCGTTGACCAGACGACTCGAGCTCTACCTCGCCAGCGGCCGTGGTTGGCACATTGTCCGGGTCCGAATACTTGGGACACGATGATCCGAAGGTATTGTCGCTCAACAGATGATCACTCACGGCGATCAAGGCAGCCATCTTGACCTCGACCATGACACAAAGACTGAGGATGGAATCGAGTAAATCAAAGAACGACGTAACTAGGAAACAGATACAATCCATTAAAGATTGCTCGATAGTCAAATCTCACAATTGAAGCGTTGAGGCAGAGTGAATAACACAGACAGCCTTGTCTAGCATCGCCCGCAATGCTAGAGTCTGTGAGAGCCGTTCAACTCCGTCAGCCTCCGCAGCAAGGGCTTGATGTAATAGCGCCATGCAAGTGAAACAAGCATTGTGGCATCGCGTAGGATGCCTAGAGTGTAATTTGGCCATAGTAATTGCAGATTTGCGTAGCGATAGGAAAGCCTCTGCGATATCACACTGGTGGAGTATAGTTCTCCGCATCCAGAAAGGGACGGCTGAGAAGATGTACCAGTAACGCACGACAATTCAACAAAAGACGACAAGCTAGCGGTTCTGGAGAAGTTGGGCGGACCACAGTAATTGATCCATATGTTACGTGGGAGCCCTTATACCAGCCGCTGGACAGTCCGAACGGCACAGCTCAAACGTCGCGAAAGACATGTGCGAATCGCAATACCTACTCTGTGCACCATTCGGCTATCTCGGACTCCCATTGATCAGCCTCAGTCGTTCGATCAGACAGACGCTCAGCAGTTACTCCCCACAGTGGGCCTTGTGAGGGGAAAGAGTCTGGCAAGAAAGAAAGCCCGAGGCTATGCTGCTTTGCATCGCCGGCGGGCTCGGTTGATTCCGCCAATGTGGTACGCTACCCCTTTCGGCATCTTGTCATCTAAGGTCAAGTTGAACATCACTTGTGTTGAATTATCTTGAGTCACATGTATGGGATCTATCTACTCGAGTACTCACTGGCAGCGTCAATGTTGCACGTGAAGGTTGACTGAACCTCTCCATCAATACATCGATCTTGTCCTGAACAGTTTGATGTTGCGTACGGGAAATCATCTTGGCCTATCGAATGTCTTCTAATTGGTTTGGCTTTACAACATGCTGTCCCGTCCTTGAATATTTGTTTACGATGAGCAACACCCCCTATACGACTTTCTTTGACGCCGTCGCACCCCCACCGAGCTTCCACAGGTTGAACATACGGCGAAAGACGATATCCTAATGGCAACTGTCAGTCTCAGATAACACGTTCAACGAATCACAAACATACCCAGATTCCCCTCGGCGCAAAGCTATCCAGAAACCAAGCGACCCAGCTCAGATTGCCCTCCCACACCCACTTCCTCCCGCCCCCTAACACCTTTCCCACAACACTCCTCGCATAATCCTCGGTTTTCATCGCTCCCTCTTGACTATGTTTCTGCCTTCTATCATACTCCTCCCGGATCGGCTCATAGTAACTCCCCTCCGGCAGACTCCTCTCTGTCCGCGCGATTCGGCTCTGCACTCCGCCAGTGACGATGGTGGTGACGGACACGCCAAAGGGCGCAAGTTCGACGCGGAGAGTGTTGCTGTAAGCGTGGAGAGCCGCTTTGGTAGCATTGTAGACGGAGCCAAAGACATAGGGCATCACTGCCGCCAGCGAGCCTATCTGGACAATCGTCCCCTTCGACTTGATGAGCAGCGGGGAGAAGGTTTGACAGAGTCGCATCACAGCGAAGACGTTGACTTCGAAGGTCTGCTGCGCTTGGTCGAAGTCCATGTCGAGGGCGGGAACGGTGTAGTCTGCAACACCCCGGACGCTATCAGCATCGCATGCTCCATCCAATCCCATCCCCTGAGGCGGTCGTACTTCTTCCAGCGTTATTGACCAGGTAGTCGAGACCCCCACCAGTCAACTCCTCGACGGCCTTCCTACATTCTCTAACGCTGTCTGGCTTATCGACTTCCAAACTGAGTGTCTCGATGCCGAGCGCGTTGAGATCGGCGATAGACTCCCTGCCGCGAGCAGTCGCGAAGACGCGGAGTCCTGTGACGGATATAACATCAGCCGTGGTCCTGAAACCTGGGCAGCAATGTACGAAGTGCTCAAGAGGGGAATGTGGCACCTCTGGAGTGGAACTCTCGCGCGAGAGCATGGCCAATGCCTCCCGGACCGCACCTTTTCGGGGAGTGAGATTAGCAGACGATCATCGTTGCGCTTATACCACCCGTAGTAGATACTCCGTCACACGCACCCGGTGATGAGGACTGTTTTCCGTGTATCAGCCATCTATTCTCGTCAGTTGGCCAGATCTGAAGCACGTCAAAAGAAAGGCGGCCGCTAACCTTGATCGATAACCGTGCATCAAAACACGGTCGATCGTCTCTCGCTACATGCTCGCTAAACCAAAGCTTTGGAGCAGATGAGATCTGTGCGCTTGTACGAAGTACCATGGATGAAGTTCGAGCTGCAAAACCCCTTTTGAGCTTTGCACTGTCTGGCCTGGATGGTGCGCTAAGGCCAGGTCGTCCAATGCACTCGCGCCGGCTTCCCATCCCACCCCTCCCGCGGGGGTTCCAGGATATGGCCCGTGCAGAGTATCGGATTCGTCGTCAATCGTCACAAGCACGCCTTCTGCCGAGGTCATAGGGGCGCTACTTTGTCCAAACATCCCCGCTTATGCCTTTGAATCAACGATGTAATCACTGCCTACAGTCTATAAAGAGTTCGTCGTTCCAGTCACTATCTCGAGTAACCAGCTCACCCAAGAGACAATTGACAAGACGAGCCTTATATAGCAACCATGGCGACTCCAGTCCAGCAGAATCTCGAATCTAAGAACAAAGAGTATGCATCCAACTTCACGCAAAGAGATCTGGCTCTGCCCCCGGCGAAGAAGTATGCTGTTGGTACGTTTGGTGTCCTTCGTCGCCGCCAGGGGTCGCCTCTTTATCTCCCCATCATGACCAACCCTAACGTGTCAATCGCTATTAGTGACCTGCATGGACGCTCGTATTGACCCTGCCTCCGCATACGGCATCTCCCTCGGCGACGCCCATGTCATTCGCAACGCCGGCGGCTCCGCTCGTGACGCCTTGCGCTCCATAATCATATCCGAGCAGCTCCTCGGCACCACCGAAGTCCTCGTCATAAAACACACCGAATGCGGTATGCTGACGTTCAGGAACGAAGACGCTCGCAGTGTGGTGGAAAAGAATTTGGGATCGGAAGCGATAAAGGAAATTGGAGACCTGGATTTCTTGCCATTTCCGGATTTAGAGGAAGCCGTAAGGAAGGATGTGCAGTTCTTGAAGGAGAGTAAAGCGATACCTCAATCCATAAAGATTAGTGGCTGGGTGTACGAGGTCGAAAGCGGGAAGGTTAGATCGGTTGCGTAGGCGTGGTGGATTGCTGATACTGTGGCGTTATAAGCGTGCTCAGTATTATCTCCTTGAGCGTTGAGTTGCCTTGTAACGCACGTTGACGCCAGCCTGATGTACTGAGATCCTTATAAGTAACGTCCGCTTCACCTCTCACACTGTCTGTGTAGTGGCCTCATTCATTGTCAGCGCATCATTTTGCGGTTGCTCCGAGCTTCGGTCAGACTTCCATCCCCCTGCGTCTCTGTCTTCGCCCTTTTGCGGCCATAAGATTTGCTTCAGGAGAATCGCCCGTATCATCATGGCAAAGACAAAGATCCAGACGATGATGAGGATAACCGTCATCACGCAGCCCACAATCTGGATTGCGGTGGAGTTAAAAGCTTTGCCGAAAGCGAAAGTAGCGGTTACCAAGGCTGTGTTTGGAAAGACGAAAGAGTACCAGGTCATCGAGAACGTCATTCTACCGTGACCCACACAGGAACAGTGTGCGCCAACCGAGATGAAAAAGAACCAGAGTGCAAGGCTAAAACCGTATCAGCAATTATCCGATGTATACGGTTCGTGGCTCCAAGAGCTGATAGCCAAATGTGACAACATACCCCCAGATCCAGATACCCATCCAATTGGCCATGACCTTCAAGATCATAGCCGCCATAGCCCCATCACCCATGAAGTCCTTCGGTAAAACACGGTGGGCGTTTGCTGCCATGTTGATTATGCCAGAAACGGTGAACCCAGAAGGTCCTACACTAACGAACATGCCAGGACGCGAGCTTTCTTTCGGCAGCTTGTGAGTCATCAATCTGTAGACAAAGGCGGAGTATATCATTAGAGAGACCATGAATCCGATGCCCTGGAGAGTGACTCCGGCGATTACGATGTCAAGAGCTCGCTTTGGGCTCAATTGGGAGCTGAGGATACCGGCGTAAGGGCCGATAATAAGGAGAGGGTAAGCAGGGAAAATCCAAATCGGGGTCATTCGTGAGATGGTGAAGGTTTGAGTCGACCACCTAAAACATGAAATAGTCAGCCAAAATT
>JAABUP010000915.1_pt1 | contig 63296 bp, 82 predicted proteins | sample 5559201 | NCBI WGS metagenome assembly JAABUP01 (sample SAMN10711887, study PRJNA513373) | rock metagenome | isolation source: Antarctica rocks | place: Antarctica
AAAAATTTCGCTTTTTGATTTGAGAACGTCAATATTGCGCCTCAACGAGAGCTACAACTGTGGACATCACTTTCGACAAAACTGCCAACGTCTCGACGATTATTCGGAATTACTCCACGCTGGATAACTGAATCCAGCAAGCCAATGGCGTAACCCCATATCGCAATACTCCATCAACCCTGCTTCGAGAAGCATCTTCTGCAGCACATGGGTATAGCCGTGAATTGTTGTCACGATCGTCACTGGCCGTGGTGTTCGGCGCAAGAGATCGAACCCAAAACGCTATCGCTTAAGACTGTTACGTTTCGTGGACCTTGCTGCTCGTGGTGCTATTTCCCCATTCAGCATGGCATCTGATGAAGACATGGCTGCAGGTCAGTTGATGTGGCTGCTTCGTTGTTAGTAATTTCATCAAAACATTCCAGCTGTTCAATGTGCTTAGACATTGCAGGTGATGACATCGAGATGAAGTATGCTGATGATCCGCTTAATCAGGAAGAGGGGCTAACAGTAAGTGATCCTCAACCTGCGATCACCTGTCTCCAGTGATTTAAGTTTCAAGCACCTGAAGACCGTTGTGTCTACAGGCTGACGGCGGGGTGACCAAGAGAATCCTGAAAGCTGGAAGTGGATGGGAGAAACCAGAACAGGGAGACCAGGTGTATGGTGAGCTCTCTTGCCTATGTATATTCCCCCTGACACCAACAGCAATCTCTCGTGCAGCAACAACGGACAGGGCCACTCGATAGTTGCTGTAAGAGCTTGTGCCTTGTACTCTGTTGTCTGCGCTGCTGACACTGCAGCTGCTGCTGCAGCTAATGGAATTTGTGACAAGCAGGGTGTGTGTCGCAGTGCACTACACTGGCACCCTCAAAAGCAATGGGACTAAGTTTGACTCATCTGTGGACAGAAATGAACCATTCAAGTTTGATCTCGGCAAAGGTCAGTGTTCCAAGACCCATTGTCCGTCAGTCCCTGTAAGCCTTGCAAGCCAATGTCTGCATGCATTTCAGCAACAGCCAATGCTTGCTCTCATGTGCATGCAGCAAGTTTCTATAGCCAGGAAAGGTTTCTGATGTATTGCAATGGAGCAATCCACAATCGCAATATGCAATGGCATACAGTGCTGACGCAATCATTGGCTCAGCCACTCTATATGCCAAAGTAGCTTGGCGCATGCTCACAGCAACATCATACAAGACATCATGTGAGGAACAACAGTACAGACACAGGGGTGTTACAGCAGCCAAACGAGTCGCTGTCACACATCCAGGTCAGGTCATCAAGGGTTGGGATGAGGGTGTGAAGACGATGAAGAAAGGGGAGAAAGCTGTGCTGACCATCAAGCCTGAGTATGGCTATGGCGAGCAAGGATCCCCGCCGACCATACCAGCAAATGCCACACTCCAATTTGAGGTGGAGCTTCTGTCTTGGAACAGTGTGAAGGACATCACTCCTGCCAAGGACGGTGGCATCATCAAGACTGTCATCACTGGGGGCGAGGGGTGGGCTAGCCTCAAGGACAATGACGAAGTCTTGGGTAGTCTTGATGTGACATGCTGCGGCCTTATGTGCTCAGCATACTTGAATGGCTTGTGATCATCTGTGACATGCTGCGGCCTTACGTGCTCAGCATACTTGAATGGCTTGTGATCATCAGGGCAAAACAAATATGCGGCACGACTTGCTGCTTTGCATTCACACTGAAAGCAATGTCCGCTACCATGCTTCAGGTCCCAGTTCCCAGTGCTCACACCCTGGCAGCGACACAACAACATCCTTGACATGTCTTGCATGCGTTGCAACAGCTTTTGTGTGACACAAGGTCCACCTGCAGGCAAACATATGCATTTGTCAAACGTGCTGGCACTTTAAGACACCAAGACTTGTGAGTGACTGCAGTACGCTACAGTGTGCTGAATCAAGATAAGTCCAACATCGTGAAGCAGTCACCTGAGCAAGGCGCTGAGTTTGTGCTCAAGGAGGGCGTGGCAGTGCCTGCCATACCAGTAGCTCTCAAGACCATGAAGAAGGGAGAGAAAGCATCTCTCATCATCAAGTCAGGCTGTAAGATTTCTTCCTATTCTTGGCATACTCATGGCAAGAGGGAGATGCGCAGCTCCTACTAAAAGCGTGTGAGAATTGTTTGGACAAAGCGGCCGCTCAGTGTGCATGCCCTCCAGCAATAGCTGGCATGTGTTGTGCTGCTTGCATGCAGCCATCTTGCCTGAGGCATAGTGATGTTGCAGCATGTCACTGATTTGCAAATTGCGATGCAAGCGTGAGAGTGAAGTAGCATGGCTGTTTACCGTATCCTGTCATCTCACGCTTTAGAGAACAAGAGAAAGCTGAGTGAAAAAGGGTCAGTGATGAGCGCTCCCTGCAAGTGCATCTGACACCAGAGGAATATCTTTCATCAGGTGTGCCAAGCAGCAGCTGCAGGGACTGGATAGTTTTTTACAATGACAGCACGGCAAATGGTTTGAACAATTTCTGCCTGTGCACATGGGCTTGGCCTCACGGCGGTGCTCAGGACGGTCAGATTGAACTGCTGTCATCGATGGACCTTGATCGATCTCACCATAACAAAACTGTGCCATCAATATCAATTGCTGAAGAGGTATGCGTGGTGTGCATCTGCAGATGGTCTGAGTGGCGAAGGAGAGCAACACGCCGAGGTGGAATTGCTGTCTTGGAAGAAGGTAACAGACATCACTAAGGATGGAGGTGTCATTAAGAAGACTCTGAATGAGAGCACAGATTACAAGACCGCCACTGTAGAGTCTACAGTCAAAGTCAGGTGCGTAAGCTTGGCTGCAATTTGGGGCGCTACCACACAAGACAGGCCTGCAAAGTTTTGCTTGCCTTGGTGGCAGCATTGCCTTGGTGCATCTGAAAGTAACAGCGTGGCTTATTGCAAAAGCAGGACTGGGTGAAATTCATGCTTTGCTGCAGTTTCTGTGCCTGTTCGCTTCTGCCTGAAACAGGCCGGTGCAACACAGACATCACAATTTAGTCTACAATGCAATGTAAAGCTTGATCTGTCAAGAGGTGCCTTGGCAGCACAGCTGAGAAATCTGGATTGGAGCCTGGCTCATGTGCAGCATGCTTGTGACTCAGTTCAGAGGCAGGTTCCTCAGCTTTGGGCCTCTTGAGATACAGATCAAGCTTTACATTGTGGCAGGTCAGAGACAGCTGCATGTTTGCAACACATGATCAAACTCCCAGAACCAACGCGACTCAACATCTCCATGAAGCAACGCACTGATTAGCTGACAAGGACCAACAATGCGCTGTTCTGTGGTGCGTGCAGACTCACAGGAAAGCTTTCAGATGGCACCGTCTTTGCTGATCATAAAACGGACGACAACCTGCTGGAGTTGATTGTTGGTGAAGGTGAGCAGTCCCCTTTCTTTGCAATATGTCAATGTCTCGTTTGCTTGGTAGTGTCAAGTGTCATGTCAAATGCTGTTGGGTTGTCTGTCGATCTGACCAAGCTCTGTGTGTTTGAGTGTCACAAAGTGCGTTAGATTGTCACCAAGTTGCAACCCTTACATGGCTGTTTGTGGGCATGCCATGTCAGATCCATCAGGCTTCCAGCAGAGTCTGACCTTTGCCTTTCACTCTTGCCTTACCCTTTCACTCTTGCCTTTGCCTTTCACTCTTGCCTTTGCTTTTGTCCTTTGCCCCTCAGCAGCCGCCATTTGGCTTCCACCCTCTGGCTTCCACTCTTTGACCTTTCCCCCACTTCAGCTTCTGCCCTTTGGCTCTTTCCCCTCTGGCTTCTACCCTTTGGCTGGTGCCCCTCTGAAGGCTTGTTCAACCTCACTCGGCCATTCCAGTAGCTTCTGCAGTTTTTGTCACGTTTGTCTGGCTGGTGATTTCTGAGTCTCTCACAAGACGACTGAGACCCTGACTATCATCAGCATTCCTGTTAAGCTACTCACAGAAGGCCTGGTCTTGTGTCTGACACAGATCCAGTGTTTGCACGTGCTTCATTTTCTCTGCTGCACCGATCAAGTCCTGCTCAGTCCAAACAGCTGTTGTCCAGACATTTAGGCCTACTTTTTGTTTCAAGTCTCTCTTAGTCAAGTTCAAAAAGCTAAAATCAAAAGGACTTGGGTCTTGTAGTACAGAAAAGTCCAATTGATATTTACGCGTCGATAAAGGATCTGTTCAGTCCAATGCTTGTGTGTGCATTGATTGCATCTTACTACAGCACTCCTGCAGCCCATCCAACAGCTCATGGCAACGTTCTGCTGCGCCGACTCTGCCTGCTGTGAGTAAGGGCCATAGATCCCCATCACCTATGCATCCCTGGTGACCCTCTAGGGGTTGCTGGACACAATACACTGGGGTGTTTTGTACAACAAACATATGGTCTCGATTGTGATGTTTGCTTGCTGTGCCTGGTTACAGAGCAAGTGTGTGTCGGTCTGGAGGAGGCTATACAAACCATGAAGCTGAGTGAGGTTGCTGAAGTCATTGTGCAGCCCCAGTATGGCTTCGGCAGTGACCCCCACCAAGCCCCTCAAGCCACTGTACCTCCCAACTCAACACTTTGCTATACTGTGGAACTTGTGGAGCTGCACAAGGTGAGATCTGCACAAGCCTATGCTTGACAGAACAGTTTGGCCACCTCCGTCTGGGTTGTTGCTTCAACAGGCTCCCTTGATGGTTGCCACGCAGGTGCAGCCTGTCATTGCCTCTTCAATCTCAAAAGGATGAAGAAACTGCTTTGTGGGCTGCCATGCATGCGCCAGCAGCATCATGATCAGGCCAGGCCAGTCTGCAGAAACCATCACTGTATTTCCATGCTTTCCGCTAGAGGCTAGGGTCTACAGCATGTTCATGACAAGTGGTTTGACTTGCAACCAACACATGGCTACGCTTTGTTTGTGACGCAAGTCATGCATGCGAGTCCCAAAGGAACAGACAAAGCTGTCCTGCTAGCACGGCATGCTGACAATCTACATTCATTGTGCTTGTATTGCACAGACCGACAGGACAAGGGAAGTAAGGGAAGCTGTTGTGGTGTGCAGCCAAGGGAGGGGTATGAGATGGACACCCCTGAGAAGCTGGATGAAGCCAAGAAGAGGAAGGATACCGGCAATGGCCTCTTCAAGCAGGCCAAGTATGCCTGCTGTCACCCTTGCCTGATTGCTTCAAGCTAGTCAAAGTGCTGTAGGCTTGCATCAGCCTGAGCTGCACACCTTCTTCTGTTGTACTCAAGTCGATTGTTGAGTGAGCGAACAAGGTCAGTGCCCATAAGCACAGTGCATGTATGCAAGTTAACTGACTTTGCACAGACCAGCAAATGTCCAAGCAGGATGACATCTTTGTGGCTTTGTGCAAAGGCAGCAGAAGCTGACGCAACAATCATGCAGGCACAACGTAGGCTGTGCTGACATATCTTGGTGCATGTGCACAGGTGGGCAAGGGCACTCAAGAAGTATAAGAAAGGGGTGGAGCTGATAGAGCACGATGACCAATTCAGTGCTGAGGACAAGAAGACATCTGCTGACATCAAGAAGTCCTGTAACCTCAATCTGGCTGCAACCTACCTGAAGGTCAATGACAGCCAAGAGGCACGCAAGGCTTGTAACAAGGTCAGGCCAACCAACCAGAATTTGCTTAGTGATGTAACTCTACCTTAAGAGGGCTGGATGGTGCCATCACCACTGCTTGCTGCAGCAGCTTAAGAGAGTGTCGTCGCTGCAGTGCTTTAGGTGTGCTGCAGTGGCACACAATCCCAACAGCTCGTGTTCCCCTTGTGTACATGCCCCATTTGAGTGTAGGCTGCCGCCTCAGGAGGCTCTCATCATGAGTGCCAAAAGGCGTAGACTTTTCTTCTCGCATTCTCACACGTCATTTCAGCAGTCTGTTTCGTGACTGGTGCAACATTGTTGGCTCAAAACATATTGCAGGTTCGATTCTAGACAATGTAGGCCTACATGCTGACATTGCGGCCTCACAGTACTGGAACATACATATCACAAGTTTAGACTTTCACGAAAGCTTGATATAACTCACCCTCCAGCGTTCCTTTCATCAATATTGAGAGGTGTAACCTTTTTGTTCTTTGTCTTTCTTAAGCAACCAGCCTTTGTTCTGTCTGCTGCGTCATAATTATAACAAGTGACATTACAACGGCCAGTTTTGGGACATTGTAAGGCCCAAAAAAATCATCAAAGGATATCCCCAAGAGAATTTGTGAGAATGATATATAGGTACTGGAAAAGGACCCAGGCAATGTGAAGGCACTGTTCAGGAGGGCACAGGCATACATGCTGACTCAGGACTACATAGAGGCCAAGCAGGACCTGGATCTAGCCCTCAGAGCTGAGCCCACCAACAGGTGTGCTTGTCCACATTGCTGTTCACGCTTGCTCCAGGTCCTGTGCTTGTTTGGAGTGCTCTTGTTTTAATGCGGCGTGTGTCTGTCACTGACCTTGCAAACCTCCAGTTGCCAATTCAGCTTTGGACATGATGACGATTTTGCACCATTTGCGCATCGTGTTACAGGCATCAAGCGCAACTGCAAAGAGGTTAGTGCATGGTTGCTGACTGTCAGCAGGGGTGGTTTCTTGCTTTTAGGTGTGCTGATACCATTGTTAAGACAAGTACAGGGTACACTGTAGGTTCAAATTGGCATTTGATGCAGATTGCAGCCCCCCTTGGGCCCATAACGAGTCTCCTTGTCAGCTCTTGGATCAGTTCCTTGACCTTATCTGCTGCTTTGAAACACCAATCAAAGTGATGTGCACCCATTCTCAATTCCTCTATTTAGCATGCTTCACAGAAATCGTGTGGTCAATGCTGTCTTGACCTTCCTCCAGGGACATGCGGGCTCTGCTGAAGAAGCTGAAGGCCGAGCAGTCAGCGTTGGACAAGAAGGAGGGCCAGATGTACAGCAAGGCCTTCCAGCGCATGGCTCAAGCTCCACACAACAAGCAACCAAAGACTGCACAGGTATGAAGCAATGCACTCACTTCCGGCTGCCTGTTCTCAAGCACAGAGTACGAACACAATGTAAGATTTGTATTGTGTTCATACTCTGTGATAGACTGTACACAGACGGTCACGCTACAGTGTGTCTTACGGTCTGTCTTTGCACGATTGATGTATTGCATGTCAAGCTTTGCAGCTGGCACTGGCTGCACCTGTGTGTTCATATGCAGCCCTGTGGTGGTGCTCAGGGACGTAGTGTTTTGTCATATAGCTTGTACCCTCGACTGATTTGCTGGACATGCATTTGCTAGCCAGTACTATCTGTCTAGGCACCCTCACACATCCCCCAATGTTTCCTTGTGATTGCAGAGCACCTTGACACGCTTGTTGGCTGCTCAGAGCAGAGTCTGCTTGCAGGAGGCTTTTGTTGCATGTAGCACTGCATGCTGTAAAATGGCCTTGTGTACATTGTCCTTTAGTGGTGGATTCTGATGGCAGTGACTCTGTTTTGCAGGTGCCCGACAGCACTGAAGGAGAAGAAATGAAGAAGAATGAGCAGTGAAACAGAGCAGGGCAGAGCTGAGCTGATTGATGAGTTTCTGTATGAGTATGAGCAACACTTTAGGACCTGGCAAATTTTTGGGCAGCAGGTCATGGAAGCTAACTAGAAGATGAGGATACATTTCAGTCAGTCTATACAGTCATGCACAAGCTGATTTAGTTCAAACACAGTCGATCATGCATAGCAATGAAGTCATCACTGTCATAACAAGTCGTAGAAATGGTCAAGGCCTTGACCAATCTCCCAAATAGATATGCCTAGACCATACTTATGAGCCAGAACCAAGCGTTTCTGTATAGATGCCTTTGTAGGGTAATACACCTGATGTGCTTCGTTGCTCGCAGCATAGTCAAACACATGCTCCTTGGTCTTCCGATCCCATTTGAGTACTGGATCATGCGTCTTGAGCAAGCTAAGGTATTCGTGACCAATGATTGGGCCACCGCCAGTTGGCTGAATGTAATCATTGCCGTAGAAATTGAGGCCAAGGAGCACCTGCTCTGGTCTTGCGCTTTGCCTGCATGACAAGCAACATTCAATTCGGATGAACAAGTTGGAGCCTTCATTGCGCTATGTGGTGAAGCTCGATGAATACAAGCAGACTGGCGAGCCGGACACAACAGGTAGGTGGACAGACGGTGCACACGGCTGGTTGATGTCAGGAGCACAGAATCAACATGTTGGCCTCACATGGATCTATCTGTTAACAAATCTGAGAACAGCTTCCCAAACTTGCACCAGCGAGCAAACTTTGGAGAGCAGGCATAACAGTGACGTCTGCGCAGCAAGGAAGACCGTTCTCTCCAAGCCCTCCTGGTGTGTAGTAGCACAAAGAGCAGGTGGGCTCAACACCAGCTGTGAGTCAACACATGCATGGTATAGTCCCAATTCCAATTTAGTTTAAATCCCACGGAAGGCTGATCCTGTTGGCACTCACAACAGGATGATTGTCACTTTTGCATCATCTCATGTTGTTTAATCAACCCTAAAGCTTCCTTCAAGCCAGGACTTTACCAGATAGGGACACAGACAGATCCGTGGCCCTGCTGAACAGCCAAAGGCTGAAAGGTCAGCCCTGCACTCACTCTGCAAGCAACACCTGTTTCCATACCTGTTGATAGCAGTGGAGGCCACAGCATGTGCATTTGATTTGACCCACTTCCATGGCGCATTTGGGCCTGGTTTGCTGGGAGAAGAAGCATCGTAAGTCATCAGTGAGAAGAAGTCCACAAAGGCTCGCAGCTCCTCAAAGTCCGGCATCGCCAACACAGGCCCCTGATGGGCAGCCTCAAATGGAGGGACTGCCAGGATCAGCTCCTGCAGAACTGAGAATAGAAATGATCTTGTGTTGCTAGTATGCGCATTGACTGCATGGCATGCTATACACTTGCTAGTATGCACATTGACTGCATGGCATGATATAAACATGCTAGTACGCGCATTGACTGCATGGCATGCTATACACTTGCTAGTATGCGCATTGACTGCATGGCATGATATAAACTTGCTAGTATGCGCATTGACTGCATGGCATGCTACACACTACCAAGGAGACCTGGCAGGATGCTGCTGGTTGTATAGGTCAAAGTCTTTTGGCAGCGCCAACAAGTTGTGTTGATCCCAAAGTGCAAATCATTCAACTTGTCCCATGCTCAGTGCTATATCACCAGGCTGCTATGTCTAAGCCGTGACATCGTTCGCGGAAACTTGACACAATTCACTATACACACCACAATGGAGCTGACACTAAAATGCGACAGGCTTGATAAACCCAAGCCGTCAGAGCTTACCATGCGAGGGCTGTCTGTAGGCATGTGAAGTGCTTCAGCCAGTAGTCGCAAAGCCTGCACAGCTTGCTGCCGGAAAGAGGCATGCTGCAGAAGGCCTGAGGCTGCCCACTGGGACCAAGTCTCTACCACCTGCACTGCAACTGCTGATCATGTGAGCAGCACTGCTCAGATGTCTGTGATCTTGCGCTGTGTTGTTGAGTGCCATGTGAGTAATGTGATCGTGAGACTGCCCAATGTGGCCATGTCTATACCACCTGCATTGCATCAGCATTTCATCATGCGACAAGCACAGCTGAGGCCTCTGCGCTTGTGCTCGTGCTTGTGCTCATGTGCTGAAGGCTACTCCTGTATGAGAGTTTTGAAAAGGTCAATGACTTCCCACCACAGATGCTTATACTCAGATTCAGACATGGTATGTGTTGGTCATACTGATGGCATGGCATGACCCAGGGTTTTGAATGTCTAGAGGCAATATCTAGAAGCAATTGGCAGCCACAATAGAGCCAAAATAATAAAATAACAAAATGTCACACATGCATGCATGCCCATAGAACTTTCATTGGCCTAAGCAGATGAAAAAGCAAATAAATTCCTGTTGAATTCGGCATGCTTGACCATCGAACAACAGTTGTGACATTTGCTGCAAGTGGCTGCGTGCTCACCAGACCGTCAAAGCCATACTTCTTGCACAAAGTGACAAGCAAGTCTGCCACATCAAGCGGTTGTGACAGCAGTTGCAGCAGCCCTGCTTGATCTAGCTCAAACAAGATTCTGGGCACTACTTTCACTCCTGTACTTCCCTGCATGGTTTGTCACAAATTCAGACAAGCAGTAACTTGCTTCCAGCTGTAAGGCTGCCTCTGTTTGACTACTGGAGATGAACGAAGTTTAACACTTCTTTGAAACTTTTTCATTGCTGCTGAATGACTACATGACCATCTGTGGTCACTCGCTGCAAGCGTTCAAACTTGACATTGAATCAAGGCAGACATTTCTGCACTCTGTCAGAATAAGGAGCTGTCATGCAGCTGGACAGGCAGATTCCTGATGCCTGAGTGTTTTCAGCAGAAGATTGGTCACAGCTCAGCAAGCAGCACATACCAAAGCTTGGGGCCTCGACATTTTTTTCATCCATCCTGCATCAATGTCATGCTGTCCAGCTACTGTGAATGTGGCAGCTGCCATATCCTAGCGCAGTTGCAGCCATACTGGTGCGATGTGTGTGAATTTTGCGCTCAGTCGCTCTGCAATCTCATATCCTTTGCTGTTCCTGTGGGTGCAAAATAGAGCATGCTTCTTCTGGCAGCAACTTGGTGGTTTTGGGGGAGGTTTGTTTGTGTACAATCCAAAAACTTGTACTGCAGTATTTTGCTGACTTACCAAGGTGTGACGTACCCAAGAACGGGAGCTGAGCTCGTCCGAGTCCGAAAATTTGCAAGACACTCGTGATGGCTCTGCATCCACAGGTCAGCCGGTTTTAGAGTTGAGCAGCGCTCTGACTGCAGAGTTTGACGAAAATCACCTGCAGGATCTGCTCAGCAGACAAATTCAATGCCTGGGACAGTACAGGATCTGCAATCAGATGGCATGTTTTACGGTTGAGTTCTTAGCTTCGAGACGCATTATGGTTGCGCTCAACTTGCCTGAGGACACGAGCACAGCTGCAGCGATGATGGCTGTAAGCCTTGTCGTCATAAGTTGTTTACGGCCAGCTTGTCTCCCACTCTCGAGCTTGACCAGCATCGAGTTTGCAGCCACAACACAAACAAACCAGAAGAGATGGAGGTAGAGAAACGTCAAGGCGTCACAGTGCGCGTTGTGAGCGTTTGATTTGTGCCACGCTCCGAGACCATTTGCACGGACACTGGTTACGGCATTGCTAATCTAATCGAGCTTAAATGCACCATGATGACCATCTATGACCGGTGCTGCCACGTAAGTCAATTCTTTGAGGCAAATGGAACATGTACATCTATCAGCTGGATTTCGCTGGAGATACCGTCGTACATACTACAAAGGAATGTAGAAAAAGGCCTATCTCAAGATACTGTATGCATATGGTACATAGTGCACAGCTTGCAGCCACAGGCTGAAGAAGAAGACTTTCCTGCTCAGGTGAGCAATGAAGAATCATCCTTGGACACCCTACCCTATAAGTCATCAAGCTACGGGAACCAAATCAGGGAAATGGATTTCTCTGCAGGTCTGCGGCGTCGCTTCAGCAGGACAGTAAGGACACTTGAAAGTGCGCACTGAACCCCGGGCAATTTTCAGAATTGACTGGCTGGCAAGCACATGGCCACAAGGCAGCATCTTGGGAGGATTCTCCGCTGTGCTCTGCTCCCTTGAAACTGGGCAGGCAAAAGTGCTATGGAATATGAACTCCTTGCCTAATTCCAAGGGAACAGTCAACTGCGGGGCGGTCTTGAATTCATGCTGCTGCGGCCCAACAACCTTGGATGCCAGCTTCAGCAGTGTAGGCAGCGCAACAGACCCAGCTGCCACACAAACCAGCAGGGGACTCTCATAAGCCTATAAACACATGCAGCATGCTTGTGACTCAGAACCATACATTGTGTTCACAATCAGCATTGAGCCAGATTTGCAAGACGCAGCCATGGCAGTATGAATTGCTCCTGGACACACAACTTAGCCAGTGCACAATTCCTGCTTACATATTCATGTTTCTGGCATGACTGATGGCCTCACAAGCCCTTTGACAGATCAAAGTTGACCAGAGTGGGCGCACGCACATCTCGTGCCTGATCACTTTCACCAAGTCATTTCATCAAGTGACTTCACACCTGAGCGTCTCTGGAATTTGGCAAGCTCACCAGTCCTTTTTGGGTGCAGTATGTACGTGCAGCATTTTTGACAGATAGGCAAACTTTACCTGTCCTAGAAGGCCACAGCATTGGCGAGTAAACTCATGAGCCACATCATCCCATTGCGCAGGGGAGTTGAACTCAGCGTAAGGACTGCTGCTCTGCCGACGTGTATAGCACAAGGAGCCCATCAAACGCTGGATCTCTGGCATGTTGGAGTCCTTGAAGCGTGCAAAGTGCTGCCGTGCATATTGCAACGCTGCCTTATGCCCTGCAAGCACACACAGCCACACATTTTGCAATTGAGCACAGCAAAAGTGTCACTTTGTACAAGCCTGAGTAGAACACACTGAGTTGAGTCAGAATGCACTTGAGCTGCCACTCAAAAGTGAGGAATTTCCATGCGTATACTTTCCACATAAGTGCTCAACCAGTCACACGATGTGCTGAAATATGTGGATCGGAAATATAACAATTGGTAGTAAGCAATCATCATCAAGGCTGTCCAGGTGTTGCTAGGCTTTGCTGCAGAGTCTGTCATGTAAACAATTCCTGCCTGGTCTGCTTTCATGGCTGAATGCAGATGAGAAGAGGAGAAAAAAAGTACAGAGCATGAATGCATGTCTGGCACTGCATGAACCACAGCTGCTGCACATCACACCTTGCTTTTGCAGGGTATTTAGAAAGCTGAGGCGATAAAGCTTGAACTCAAAGCCCTTGGCCTGTGGCTGCCTCTGTAATTCTTGGCGGTGATCTTCCACCCAATGCAATGCTGGCTCCAGATTCTGTGCTCGAATCTGCAAAGCCAGCATCCATGCTTCATGTAAGTGCTGGAAATTCAAGTGCTGGGACCATCTCATGCACCGTGTTACTGAAGAGCTGTGGATGGGGATTAGTATAGCCAGTGCAACAGCAATTCATTATGATGCTGGAATGACCTCAAATTTTGCTCAACCTCTCAATTTATTGACGCTCATGACGCGTAGGACTTGTGTCATAGGTGCACCTGAAAGCGTGACCTGGGGCCGTTGCATTGACACAGATATCTACTACAGACTTACGGTGAGTCATTTACCTCTTTCAGCACTTGATGCATGGCTTCAAAGGGTCTTTTTAGAGATTCACCATTTGCCATGCCGGCCTCCTGTATGAACTTTTCCCCTACAGCAAATCTGCCTTCATGAAACAGGTGTTCAGCCACAACCTGCAACAAGACTTGTGTAGTTCATGCCATGTGTTACAAGAGGTCATATAGCCCCAACATGTCGTCTCAATTCCTGACCTGATTGAGAGTGTCCTGGTCAAACTCAACTGGTCTGGTGGCCTTGCAGATGTCTGGCACAAAAGCTTTCTCGAGTGCCTGCGCAAGTGTCACTGTGCGTCGAGACTGATCAAAGGTAGATACCGTTGGCACAATCGAAGGGAGAAGCACCTTTCCCAACTTTGCTATGGCTCCATGTAGTTGCTTGGTCTGATCATGCAGCTCGCTTGATACCCCAAGCTGGGTGACGTGCTGCTTCAAGTCAGTCAATGCATGTTCGGTACTACTATCTTGAAGTCTATTCCTACTGTCATTGACGGCAGCGAGCAAGCCGTCAACAGCATCTGCAAACTTTGTTGAGCAAATCTTTTGCCTCTTCACAACCCTGTCTGCTTCCGTTGCAGCCGAGGCAAGAGCACTGCTTTCGTTGCTCATGCTGGGCTTATGCGTAGCAATGGCTGCTGACTTAGCGATGCGATGTACACCTGACGAGCTCTGCATGTGTGATGATGTTGTTCGGAAGAAGAGGTTCTTTGCGATTCACGGTTCAGCTTCCCGAAACTAGCTTGCGTGGTTTGTCTGACCCAAGGCAGCGCAGGCACCCCGTGACGGTACAAAAGACAGCATTGATTTGTTCCCGTGTTATACCTGTCCTGAGAGGATCTCAACCACCTAAGAGCTTGCGGCTCTATGCAGTCACAGTCAGGCTATAATCAGTATGGGCAAAATGGATACGACAATACCGGTGGGCCTTTGCAAGTGGGAGCCGAGCAGCAACACTGGGACAATTACAGCCAACAGCTTAATCTGGGGTCAAGTCCACCGCAAGTGATGCAGCAGACTTACAGCCAGCAGCAGCCTGGCCAACCAGCCTACAGCCAGCAGATGCAAGGACAGCAATCATACAGTCAGCAAATGTATGGCCAGCAACAGTATGGGCAGCAGAACCAGCAGATCTATACACAGCAGCTCCAGCAACCGTATGGTCAGCAGGGGCAGTCTGCATATGGTCAGCAGGTGTACCCTCAGCAAGTGCAGAGCCAAGGATATGGCCAACAAGGCAGTGCCCAGCAGCCCTACGGCCAACAGGCTTGTCCTCAGCAAGCCTTCTATCAGCAGCCCTACGGCCAACAGGCATATTCTCAGCAGGGTTTGGCTCAAATGCCTGGACAGCAGACAGCAGCAGCTGTAATAGGGTCTCAGTACTGTGCACAAGGGGAAAAGATCTTCTTTGTGAATGAGATGTGGGCAAGCCTGAGTCGTGATGACTTCAACATTCTGGACAGCAACAAGCAAGTTGTGTTCAGGCTGGACAGCTCTGCCTTCAGCATAAAGCAGCATCGTGTGCTAAAGACTGTAAAAGGCCATCCAGTGTGCTCGCTCAAGAAGAAGGTCAGTATGGTGTTCTTCTGTTATAGCCATTGCACCAGTTCAGCCAAGGATCCACGCTTTGTAAATGGCAACATTGGCATGAAACACACATCAGTAATGTCCTCTGTCATGTAGGCATAACATGAACATGACCTTTCGCTTCCCATATGCACACTCTTGTTGCTGATTGTCATGCTGTGTGATGCAGTTGCTGAGTGGCAGGCAGCCAACATGGTACATCTCATCTGGTTCACATGCAAGCGACAAAGAGCGCTTAGCAGTCATCAAAAAGGACACTTACAACGGCGCTCACTCAGCAAGCCTGTTCTTGAGCAACAACACCACCCAGTTCTTTGCTCAGCCAATTGCTGACTACAGTGCTCGTGGCGACTTTGGCAATCGGAGCTTTTTCATATATCATGGCATGGCACCAGTTGCTGAGGTGAGATTATGTCTGACTGTATTCTGCTTTGCAAGTTGCAATGATCATGGCTGTATGCATGGCTCTTTGTATGCCCTGGAATGAGTTGGGGTGTCCATTTGTTGCCCATTCATTGAAGGGCCAGCGATGATGATGGCAAATGCAAGATGCTGATTTGTTCTTTGTCTGGACTCCATGGTCAGCAGCTGACAAGGTAGCTGCAGCTGCTATTTGCAAGAAAACCGCAGGCAGGCTCTTTTGCACATCTGCATCTTTTGCTTGTGCCAATACAGCGAGGATAGCTTCACCTGCACAGCAACTTCCCTAAGAAACATAGATGCACTTAAATGACAGCAGATCAAACTATGTTACTTACAAGAAACAGGACCTGCACTCTGGAAAGCAGCACATCCAATGGGTTTTCAGACCTTCAGCATTGGAACAGAAGCATTGCTGTCACAAACTGTGCAGTTGTCACATTTATGTGCTCAATGGCACTCACCGGTGTTGCCACGATGTTGAGATTGCTTGCTAGAGTCAATGTTGGGCTCTGAGATGCTTTTGGAATACTGTGCAAGGTCCCACTGGTATTGCAGCGCACCGTGATGGAGGCTGCTGAGCAGCCCCAGTGCATTTCCAATTCCTACAGGATGTACAAAATTGTCAGCTTGCTTGAATGCAAATTAGTCCACAATTGAGTCTACAATGATCTATGACACAGTGCTCAATTACTTGCCTGCCAGGGCAGTAAGCAACAAAAAGTGTGGAAGTGCTTTTAATGTCTTGTGAGGAAAGCGTGACACGTCAGACAGCACAAATGGCACACAATTTCACACTCAGGCAGCGCATGATGGCACAGTAATATGATCAGGTAGATGCACCTGTCAGTAGCCCCGCTATACAGTCCAAGCAGCTCTGATGTGCATCAGCAAGCTGCTGCTGCTGCAAGCCTGCCTGCACCATTTCAGCATGCTCCACCAGCTGTGCCCCACTCAAGTCTTCCAACCAAAGTCTGTGCGTATCACTGCTGCCACAGCTGCTGGATGCTGCGTCTGGAGCATTTGTGTGTGCACTAGCATCTGTATCTTGCCTCATGCTGTCTGAAGCCTGAGCTGGCTGTGACTGATCCTGCTGCTGCAGGGCAGCCAGGCCCTGCCCTTCAGCATCTGCAGAAGCCCTGATAGCTGCCTGAGCAGCTTCCAGGACAGTCACCACTTGCTGCTGGCTGAGCACCTCACAAAGGTCTTGCATGTGTCCAGTGACAACCTCGGTGACAGCTTCTTGTGCGCGATCCAAGAGACTGCAGCCGTGGACCTGCAGCGCCTCTGCTGTATGCTGTATTGACAGAGTGTCTAAGTGTGCTATGCGACCAGCTGCTGCTGGCCGCTGTAGGAATGTCTGGCTGACCAGGCTGTAGTCAAAGCTCGAGACAAATGCTGGCAGATGATGTATGACTGCTTGGACATCCACTCCTGCATGAAGGCCCAATTTGGAACAGCACAGAACAGTATGGCACAGCATCAAAGGCAAGTTTTGTCTTGCTCACACCTACAAACTCTGCAAAAAGTGTCTGATCTTGCAATCATCTTGTAACCATGCAGCTTTGTTGCAGGAATCGTCACTGTGCTCCAAGTTTCCAGAAACTTGTCAGGGTGCAATGTACCGGCCCATTTGACACACTGACAGGATGCAAACAACACAAGACAACAAAGGCTGCAGCTGCACATGCCCATGCAATGTTTGCACCTGTGTATATACATCAAAGCTCATATACGTCAAAGCTCAGAGCAGTCAACAATGAGCCAAGCATGTCTAATAGCTCAATGCTGACTCCAGCGCAATTACTTTTATGCTACCTTTATCAATGCTCGTTGCTCATAACTTGTGCTGTTGTCAACTCTCATCAACACAACAACAGGCTGAGGTCCACCCAGGGCTTTGTTTCGATGATCTTTTAGCATTCGGGGAGAGCCCGAGCAGCCTTACTTTGGTCAGGAGCTTGCGTCGGCAGGTCTATGGCACCAAGGTGCAGATGGTGCTTGTCCAGCGCCAGAGTGCGCATCTCCTCGTAGGTCTGCCAGTCGTGAGGGGACACAGCTGTATGACTGCGGAAGCTGGCTGTCAACCCCTGTGCAACGTATGACCTGCAGACACGATCGCAAGGGCAGTGGTTTTGGCTACCTTTCCTGTTTGCATACATCAAATTCACCAAATCGGGCGAAACATGTTGTTTGGAAACCAGTACAAGCCCGGGGGGGGGGGGGTGTGGTGGGGGCGCTGCATGGGGTGGGGAGGGGTGCAGTATATATAGCAGGGCGTCCCAAACAAACAGCAGCAGAGCAATAGAGCCCAGATTGGACGTCAGCTGGTATCCAGCATTGCCCAATGTACAGTGCCCTGGTAGACAGATCAAGCTATTACACAAGTCAATGGCACCCAGCAAGCTGCTGGTGGCAGATTTCACCTGATGTTCACTACCCTGGTAGACAGAACAAGCTTGTCTACTTCCAGCAAGGGGTTGACATCCAGGATATCATGAGTAAGGGGGTTCATGGGGGGGACCCCAGTCAGGAGGGCAGCATGGTGATGCAACCTGAGGTCAGTCTCAATGCGCTGACACAGCGGCACCAGCACCACTTGCTCAAGTGTTGACCAAAGCTGATCATCATACACCTGCAGAGAGCAAAAGCTATCAGACACTGCATTGTAGCAGACTGCATGGTGACTTGTTTGACATCATCCCACATCAGCACTGTTGTATTACGACTGGGCCTGTCTGTAGAACAGCTGGTCATCATGATCCTAGCTGGAAGGTGCTGCATGGCCTGCAGCAAGTGCAGAGTGTGCCAGGTTTGCATACATGTTTGCCTGCCAAACACATTCAGAGACAATCTGACCGCAGAAGAGAACTTGGCCACTGAAAGAGCTGATCAAGTGTGCCCTTGCACAGTGGCATCAGCAGCATCTGTTTACATGGCTGTCTTGTGTCCACGCAAGACAAAGCTGCCCACACATTGAGCAACCATTTACAAGCTACTTCTGTAGCTAAGCATGCAGTTGCACCATTTGTGTCATTGCAAATTACCTGTGTCCTTGGTGCAGCACCTGCTCTGTCCTGTGGCAAAGGCGCGTGCTGCAGCAGCTGCTGTGCATCCATGAAGGCGGCCAGGATACAGGGCAGTTGATGAGCCTCCTGCGGTCTCTTCAGTGCAGCAGCAAAGATGGGCTCCAGCAAGCCTTGGTCGAAGTACAGCCAGCTGCAGTCGCTTGCCTGTTCACAATGCACACCCAACCTCGAGTGACATCAGGCATAGAAAATGCTGTCGGGTGACATGCAAAGGTGAGCAGCCCTGGACACACCAGGTGTGAGCAGCAAGCATGGCTTTACAGACCCACAGTGTCTGTCCTAGCCATCTGCTAGCAGTACTGGTTCTGGAAGCTGTTGCTTGTGCAGAGCCAAAGGTGACCAGCTCAAAACGGACTGAACCTATTTCACAGTTGACATCGCCAATAACAGTGGTCTGCTGACGCCTTTTGAACACACACAATGATGTGTATGCGTGCACATACTTCAAGAAATCGACACCCAGCCTTTTGCCCTGCCTGTACTGTGTGGTTGCATGCCATCAGCAGGACTGCCCTCATGTCGTGCTGCAGCTTTGCACCACAGTAATAATAATAATAATAATAATAACAATAATAATAATAATAATAATTAAAACGCTTTCCAGCTCATGATGAGCTAGGTATGTGCAGGACAAGTCCAAGGTGCTCCATGTGGATTCAGCAACAATGCTTGTGCAGGCAACGCTGTGAGTGTGAGGGAGTGTGAAGACCAACCTGAGACACAGCTGCTTTCAAACGTATAAGAGCCCTGAGGGTATGCAATGCAGAGTCCAGGGTCTGCATTCTGTTGCTGCTGATAGTCGCTGTCGCCTTCAGTGCATCCACGCACAGATCAAGCATCACTAGCTGCTCACTTGTGGCTGGTCCTGTACACAAACATGCACCTGGTCACTGCAGGCATGTCCTTCTCAGGAATCTGGCACTTACTTGTATATGTACCATGGTTCCTCAAGTATCAGCCAGCATAGCAACAGCAGCTACATGCTAGATGCAGTCAAGCATCAGCCGAGCCAAAAGTTGACAGCAAAGGCATACCTGCTATGACTTGCAGGGCTGCTTCAGTGGCGGTTTCGGCGTCCTTCAAAGCCTTGTCTGCTGCAGTGCGTGTGGAGGTGAACTGCAGAAGGGAAGGCGCTGTTGAGGCCAGGTGCCGCTGCTTGGCTCTTACCTTGGCTGCCATTGCGCTCAACAAGCCCTGCATCCAAACAGACCCAGCACTGCAATCTCTAGTCCACGCAATCAGCTGTCCCAAGTATGTGACAAGCCCTGGGATCAGGCCTTCATCAGCCCACCAAACAGCAACCCTGCATTCACTGGCCGCAAGACTTGACAGGGTCACTTACCGTCATCTCTGGTCGGCTTGCATAACCAGCACTGCACATGAAGACTCAGGCAATCGGCAGTAGTGCGTGCAAACAGGCACGCAATCAACAGTGCGAATGGCAATGCCTGCAATCAATGGCAGCCTAAGCGTGGCCCCACAAATAGCAAGCCTTGCACTCAACATCCACCAAACTCAACAGGCCCTACACTCAACAGCTCCAGCTCTCAACCAGCCCTGCGCTGTGTTCAGAATATTAAGGCTGCAGACCTGCTGCTGCTCAGCAGAGGCGACAACTATTGTGACCCACAGACAAAGACATGAGTCTGAACATGAGCGTGAATGTTGGTGTGGGTACAGGTGTGGGTACAAGTGTGGGTACAGGTGTGGGTACAGGTGTGGGTACAAGTGTGGGGGTGAAGGCAAGAGTGCATACCTGAGCGCCAGATCTGATGTGGTTCACCAGCTGTGGCACGGCAGAAGTGATGGCAGCGTCATGCTCCTCAAACGTCTTGCTCACACCCTGCAAGATTTACTACCTCTTCTTATGTGCACTGATACTCATCTCAATGCAAGGCCAAGCTGGCTTTAGATGAGGGCCGTATGCTTGTTCTGTGTGCAGTTTGGTACAAAGGCGGCATGAATAGATTAGTGCCAGCATCAGATTGTCTCATGCAGTCTGTGTCCAGTGTGGTTTGCATTACTCTCAGTGCTAGACTGTACAGACATGTGTAATTGAAGGTTGCAGGACTGAAAGTGTGAGGTAATTCTTGTGAGCCAGAACACAGATGGTGTCAACTGACAGTATCCTGCAAAATTGACAAGCCAGCACCCCTGCAGCAAGAGAGCAATCTGCAGACCTAGAGTCTAAACATGCCTGGCATTGCGCACTCATGTACGTTTTGCTGATGCAGTCATTGGCAAGCAGCCATCGACATCTCAGGCTGGCAATACAGAATGTTTTGTGAATGTTGGTAGATTCCCAGAAGCCCCATCAATGTTGATATTGTTTGCACGCTGCCTGTTGACAATTTTGTGGGGAGAAATCGTGATGAAGTGAAGCAGAGAAGGGCGGCTCACCTTGACAAGACAGATGGAATTGACAAACAGGGTGAGGGCCTGCTGCGTGACTGGTACTGATGCCGCAGCATGCAGATCCAGCAGCAGGTGCAACCGGTTGCGTAAGCCTGCTGCTAGATCAACACCCCTGACCAAGGCTGCAGCCTGTTTTGTCAGCAGTGCCTCACTGGACCTGCAGTAACCAACCAGTCTCAATCTTGTTACCGCTGTTTTCATTTTGTGGACTTCAGGATGTGCAACGACAAGGGTAACATGTACATCTGCTCCATCTAGCACTGGCAAGAGTGGAGCAAAGTGTGTGCCTTGGCATTGGTTTGACCGGCAAGCTGTGTTCAACAGGTCACACACAGAAAGGCAATGCATGCTGCAAAGCATCACTGAAGGCGCAGGAGGAAGCACTTGCAGCTGAGCCAAACCCAAGATGTCGTAACAGACCTAGAGGCTCATGCTTTGCTATCAGATGCAGCCTCTCAGACCTAGGTGTTTTCCACATATACCATAGGGAAGAATGACAGACACACAGCAACGCATCAATCAGCATCAATCAGACAAGCCAGTCCTGCACCACGCACTGCCACATGATGCCTGAGTCCTTGCAAAGATTCCTTGCAGTGTCGTTTCTCAGAGACTGCTATCAAACAAGTCAATCAGCTGCACCTGGTTGTGGCATGAAGGCCTGCCATGTGAGCCTGCCAGGCTAGCACTGTCAAACTGGCCTGTTGGATTTCCAGCCCATAGCTGTTCATGCCACTTTCCACCTGCACCCTCTGCTCAGCTAGCGCCTGCATGACGCCAAGCAAGCGAGCTTGACAACAGGCCAACATGCATGTCAAGGACACAACATGCATGCATGCAAAGCTGCAAGTTGTGTACTATTTAGAGCTGTCTACAGAGCTCATTCAGTCATTGCAGAGCTCATCTCTGGCAAAAGACTCAGGTGGCTAAATCGTATTTTCAGGATACCTGATGATAGATTGCTTAAGAAGCTTTTGTTTGGTGAAGTCAAGGAGCTTCGCCCACCTGGTCGCCCTAGGACTAGTTTCAATGATGTTGTGTTACGTGACTGTCAAATCTGCCATATTGATAGGCTGTACAGGGATGCACAGAATAGGTTGCACTGGAGAGACAAGACTTGCCCTGCACATACCTAGCTCATCATGAGCCGGAAAGCGTGAATTTTGTTATTGTTAGTAGAGCTCACCTAATCCTTGCAGAGCTGATTTGATCATTGCAGAGCTCATTTAACCATTGCAGAGCTCATTTAATCAACGCAAAGCTCATTTAATCACTGCAGAGCTCATTTAATCAGTACACAGCTCCATTATATAAACGCACAAATGCTTTGCAGGGGGTTGCACTGGCAGAGCATCACCTCTCGCACAAAGCTGGCGTGGATGTACTTGTCAGCAGCTGAGGGCAGCATCTGGGACAAGAAACTGGCAGGATGTATGCTCAGATTGCAGTATACTGGCAACAGAGGAATCTGCATGTGGACCACATGTTTTAACATCCACAGAAGCTACAAGGCAATGACAGAGGGAGGGACAGCTGTCCAGCACAACCAGACATGCCCGTCTGCGACTGACTGTAAGGTACATCATTACAAATGGCAGCTTGTTCCAACAAGCAGACCTGTGGACAGCTGGCTGAAGTTCTGTGCACAAAAGAATGTTGAGCGAAAGGCCTGAGTGCACGAAAGAGAACAGAACAAGGCATCTCCGGATAACAACTATACAATCCTGATTGCGAGCAGGGCAGGGCAGGGCAGGGCAGGGCAGGGCAGGGCAGGGCAGGGCAGGGCAGGGCAGGGCAGGGCAGGGCAGGGCAGGGCAGGGTAATGCAGAGCAGGGCCTGGTAGCACACCTTGTGATGCAGATCTAGCACAGTCTTGGTGAGCTTCTTGTCCACGCCCAGCTGGGAGCAAACATGAGCATGCACAGCAGCCAGGCACACCAGTCCCACAAGGCTCTCTCCATCCCCTGCAACCTCTTCCTTGCTTTGTATACGTTCAACAGCTGATTGCACCTGTTCCCTATACCAAACACCGCAGATCTGTGTGATTTTGTTGTCAGATGTTCACTGTAACCTTTGCAGTAGCTGCAACAGCAGCTACAAGCTGTGGCACAGGAGGCTGTATAGCAAGCAGAATGATTGCCAATTATGCCTGTCAGACAGCAAATGGATGCATCATGACAACGTCCCTGTCGAGAAGATCTGGTTTGTATTGGCATGACAAGAGGACTGGCGCAACTGTACAGCACAACAACATGCAATCATGCAACATTGCCACGAACACATACACAACTGTAGAACACAGGCAGGAAGGAAGCAGCAGTGATAGTGCTTGGGCTGGCTGTGCACCTGATCATGCCTGAGACTGCTTGCGCAAAGGCCTGATGACAGCAGATCTGAGTCATGCTGCTGTTCAGCCCACAGTGTTGAGACAGGAATCGGCGGAAAGTTTTGCCACTCAGCAAACCTGCTTGGAGATCTGCAACCCAAGATTGCTGCTGCTGTGCCTGCTGCGTCCTGTCACTGCCAAACTGCTCTTGATTTGAAGCTATGACATGCAGCATCCTGCAGCATCACCAGGATATGTACGGCCTCTGATGGTACTAATGCCTACGATTGTGCCTGTGCTTGTGCCAAAAGCTGTGCTGATGTGTATGCTCATGCACACACTTGCAGTTGAATGGTGTCTGCTGCTCAAGCAAGACAGACCAGTGCTGGTGCATTATATTTAGTGCTTGTACTGATGCTCAGCATGCACAAATACACGGCGTCTAATTGCAGCTTTCAGCTTTGCTTGAGGCACACTGTGAGTAGGCTGCAGCTGCAGAAGTCACAGCAGGTGTTCTGCCAATGATGGTGTCCAGTGTTAAAAGGAGGCAGAGGCCTTCAGCTGCACTGGACATGCAGGATTGCGCATAGGGCCCTGCAAGGCATGATGGGTGTCCTCAAATGAAATCCTCCTCAAAGTTGCTAGCTGGCACATGAAAATGCAACCATTGTTTCCATTGAGGACCCATCGATGGAAAGTTCATCAAGGCTCCTTCTTGCAAATTGATTGGACTGAGAGATGAGTCAGGAAGGTGACAGGTGCTGGCAAGCAGGAAACACACTCCAGTACCCTACGTCTTGTATGGACTCAGATACTGCCCTTTGCATGAACAGGAAGCACAGGTGACACAGGACAGTGCTTGACATTTGTAGGTGGCATTTGTAGGCTGCAGATGCGCACCTGATATGACAGTAGACTTCCGCGTTTGCTCTGAGCACAGAGCGCCTAGCTGTGAGAGCAGATTGACGACAAGCAATGTCAGTTGATGCAGCAGCATTGCAGCTGCTTGGAGTTGGGTCAGGATAGCAGCAAAGGCCATCTCTGTGCTACCAGCTTTGTCATTATTATTTGCAGCCTCTCCAAAAGTCAGCAGCAAAGGAAAAATTTCATCGACAATCTGCAAATGCTCCACTTGTTGGGCAATTGTAGGGTGCAGAAGTCCTTGCCGGCATACATTTTGCAACAATACCTGGTCTCGATGAGAAGCGATTTCTATTTTGAGATAGGCCAGCACTTGGGCTACTTTATTGAGGGCCAAATTCTTCGTGACCAGCATATTGGCCACCATGCCCGTTTCAAGGCCTCGGTGCAGCGTCTTTTGAGAGCGATGTCAAACCGCTATTGCAGATCAACTTACGACGTAGTGCGTAGCTTTGGTCATATAAGGGAGACTCGACGCGATCTTGCAAGCATCACAACACGGTCTCACTGCTAATGGCTGCACACATGCTGTGCCTGTGAATCTGAATATGAATTTACCACCACACTGTCAGTTGCGCTCGAATGTCGTACATGTAGCAAGAGTCTTGACGCAAGTCGCCTTCGGTCAACCACGCTGATATGAAAATGCCAAGCTCCGAGACCAATTGCAGTTGGACTTGCAAGTATTGTCGATGAATTCCTTGATGCCGAATTCCAATAAGTCTGCCCTGTGAGGGCTCATGTGCTCTCTGCTGGTACTGAAATTGTCATAGCGGATCTTGACATAGTTTCACTGGAGCTTGACGATGCAACCTTCCCCTCTATTCTTCAGTCTGGCCAGTTGCCACAAATACATACAATAAAGGTTGTCTGGATTTTTTTGTTGCCTGGCGCAGGAAGGTATAACGCTCCAAGCAAGATGAAGCAGCCATTCAGAAACCGTCTCCCATGTTGGTTTCTTGGCTGATGACAGGAGGGGCTCTGCACATGGTCCCTCCATCTCACAACCAACTTGCACATTTTCCCAACCTTCTTCTTGCTTCCTCCTCTTCACAACTGTAGGCCACAGCAGTGTATTCTGAGAAAAGCTGCATGGCACACCTGTCCAGAAACAAAGCACAGTCCCAGTTGCGCAATACCAAGGTATGTTAATGTGCACTTTCTTCATCCCTGCTTCAAGACTCCACCTGCCTCTCCCTCCGCTTCTGCTTCGCTGCAGGCCACAGCAGCCAATCATGAGAAGTGCTGCATGGCAGAGCTTTCTTGCAGCAGAGCACGCATGTCATTCAAACAATTCCAAGATATGCCATTGTGCACCTGCTTCCTTGTTATTGTGCTCCCTCTGCCTCTGCTTTACTGCAGGCCCCCCCCAGTTTATCATGAGAAGTACTGCATGTAGTAACAGAGTGCATTTTGATGTACAATATATGCTCTGCTTCCCGTTTTACCTTGTCCCTCTGTCAAAGGGCTTCCAGTGCGGCTGCAAGAATCCCAAGAAAGGTTCTTGGATCCTTTTGCCAACAGCTGCTCGACTCCAGCTGGCAGTCTGTCAAAGTCACCACAGAATTTGTCACCGGCTGACGGTGTATATGTCACTAGCTGACACTGTATATGTCTGGACGCAATGGAAGCTATAGTCCATCAGAATGACTGGAGCCTGCATCTGCAGCGCACAGTGTGTGTAAGGAGAAATTGTAGACACTGAACATGGCCGCAGCAAAGTGTGTCATACCTCCTCTATCAGCTCCTGAATGCGTCTGTTTGGTGGACACCCAATGCTGACTTGCCAATGTGCCTCCCTTGGGGGGCACTGTGTCACCAGCAGCTTTGAGGGACTGCAAAGCAAACAGAGGCTTGACGGTAGCAGTGCTGGTGGCACAGTGCCCCCAAAGGAGGTACACTGGCAAGTCAGCCAAGAGGGTGCAACCCCCAGCTCTTATCATTATTGAAAGTCCAGGCTGACTTACCTCACCAAAGGATGCAGTGAACACCTCTTGTACTTTTCCGTTATCCAAGGAAGCCTGACTTCAAGTCAGGCAGGAGGTCGTCAATCATTGGGATAACATGATTTCACAAAAGCTGGAGACTGCCTTGCTGTGACAGCGTATGTACACTCCACTGCTCATTCTGTGTATGGTCGTGTGACACGGTCACCAATTATGTGCTGTGCGATGGGCCCCATGCAATTTTATTTGCAACTAACTGGAGAGCTGCCACAGTTTGCTGTACACATGTGCTGCCACCGCTGCTCAACGAGCATCCTAAACACTGTAGACTGGACTGGTCGCCCTGTTGACTAGACTGATGTTCACAGCTTGCTGAAATGCCTGACAGCTGAAGCCAGGTACTTCATGCCATGTATGCATGTTGAAGCTCTGAATAGCATGTTGAATACATCATGAGGATGAGAAGGCACAGGCCTGATGCTAGCTTCGACAAGCAATTCAAATCACGACAAGCACCCTGCATTGAGTGCGTATACAGTACAGATATGTGACTGCTTAGTGTATTAATACTAGTCTATGGCTCTGATTTCAGTCTACAGCTCCTTCAGAAGGGGCTCCTTCTCGAGTGTCTTGCTTTCCTTTCTTACTTTCCTTCTCAAGCATCTTGCTTGCCTTCTCAAGCGTCTTGCTTTCCAGTCAAGAATGTGTAGCTCCAGCTATGCCCATTCTGGCTGACCAGCTCCTGCACATCAGTTTGATGTCATCACCAACATGGCTGCATGGTCGTAAAGTAATAGTGGATGCAGTAGCTACTGTTTCAGTGGTGCCAGCCGGATGATACTGCAGCAATCATAATCTGCTTGCGTAAGTACGCATGCGCAGACTACTTTGACTAGAGGCACGAGCCATGGTCTTGCACTCAGCCACCAAGTCCCGTGAAGCAATGACAAAGAAATCTCACACACCTCAGATGAGTCATGAGCTTCAGGTGCTGACCACACAGCCAATGTAGTCTTGAGCATGGCTGCAATCACAGGCTGGGAAGCCACATCTGACAATCCTGCAGCTGCTGTCTGGACACTGCCCACCACAGATGGCAATTTGGCTCTTACATGCGTGCTGTATCCCGCAGTGTGCAAAGCCAGTAATATGCAGTAGACTGGTTGGAAGACATCTCCATGGTTTGCTACCCCACCAAACAGCGTCTCATGTTTCTGCAGCTGGGCTATGCTGTGTGTCATCCCCAAAAGATCCTGCAATTCCAGACAGTTTCTTTTGTTATCCACAAAAGTGCTGTGACTTTCTCATGGGAAGAGTAATGCCACAACAGCACTGAGTGGTCTACCGTGTAGACTGGTTGCAGGTTTGAGGTTGCAAGTCAACCATAATTAATCCAGAGCCGCGAGGATTTAGCAGCAGGTGCTTTGAGAGGTGAAGAGCGCATTGATGGAAGCTTGAGTGGCCAGAGCGGTTCCACTTGTTTACTTACCTGTTCAGCTGCATTTGCCCAAACAATAACCCTCTGTGCAAAATCATGGTCAGTGTCGCTCTGTAAAGCCAGCCGCAGCTGATTGGCTGCCAGCTGAGCAAGCAGCAAAGCCTCTTCGTGCTGATTGTCCAGCTCCTTGTCAAACAGTCTGCGCACAAGACCAGGTTCCAGCTGACAACCTTTTGGTGGCATGTCTCCATCAGGCTGAGGCTCCCCTCCATTGGCTGTGCCTTTTGCTGTGATGCGAGGCCCTTTGGACTGGGTTTGAGGCTGCTGGGAGTATGCAGCTGCAGCACTGCCGCCTTCATGGTTGTGCTGCTTGGATGTGCTTGCCTTCAACAGGCTTGAGCTTTGCGGCCTGTAACATACAAGTATGGGTTGTGCAAAGCACATTTTGTGCTAGGTGCTACTGTGATAGACGCAAGAGTTTGGGTTGAAATGGACTCAACGTACGAATAGCATTCCACATGAGGCCTTCTGCTATCATGGCACTTAACGCTGTGCTTGCTTTTGCTGTGCTGCCCTTTGGTAGCCTGCACTTGCCTGCCCACTTCATGCACTGCCAAAAGGCAGAGCGCAATTTCCCCCCCTTTGCATTGTTCACCATGCATTGCTGATCCAAAAGCAGCATGCTGTACGTTGCAGATGCAAATGTCAGCTAAGCAAGCGAATCGCTTGAATGCATGTGCAATGAGCAAGCACATGACCACCCAGCCATGTAAACATGGGTTGCAACACTCATGAAGAAGTAGGAAAAGGTGATGCAAATAGAAGCCAACCTGTACAATAGGTCCAGCATGTGCTCTTGCATAGTAGGCAAGTGCATGCAGCAGGATCCCAGAAGGTCAAATGCATGACGCAGCACCAGCTCCACATGGGCTCCATGTGATACCCCCTCATCACCCAGGGCTTGCAGAGCAGCCCCTGCAGCCCCTGAAGCTGCTGCCCTCACCTGTCACATGACACAGCATTGCATAATAGGCCGATCATCAACAAAACACCATGAACTCATAATCTGGATGCTTGTCTGCGACACACCAGTAATCGTTTGCTAGCTCTACCCTCATCAGACAGAAAAGCTGAAGTGTGCTGTATGCTTCTTTCAAACTTACTCTGCTGCTGTTGCTACAGAGCTGCTCTTGACACAAGCTGGCCTATAGTCTATTGTGGCTGTCTAGCAAGTGGTTGTGGCTGTCTAGTGAAATGCAGAATGGACTTGACTCACACAAGAACGTGACTGCTCACCTCGCCGTCTTCATCTTCCATCATCCTGACAACAATGATCCAGGCCTGGAGGGCAGGGGCAGTCAGCCGAGAACTGCCCTGCCAGGGCTGGTGCATGTGGGCCTGACAGCTTAGTAGTCCTGCATGATCATGGCATCGACAGTCGCATCAGCTGCCGCCGTTGCTGCAGCAAGTCTCCACGATTGTGTCATAGACAGGTTGCACACATGATGCAGAGCAAATGCACCTGAGGTGGTCGTCATACAGCACTGGGGTTATCATTATGCCAAAATGGGCACTTTCTTCACAAACATGACCAATTGATTTGTTCTGCACACCAGTGTATCAAAAGTAACGGCAGTGTCATCACAGATGCAAGCTTCAAATCGAAACAGCAGCAATTCCGTTACGACTGCACACCTGACGCTTCCAAAGCAGCAGCAGCCGCCAAGCGGATGTCATCAAATTGCTGTGCGTGACTGCTTCTGCTGACGAGAGAGATAAAGCCATCCACCATCTCGTCCAGAGCCTGTTCCAAAGCCCCTTCAGATCCAGCAGGTCCACTTGCATCTGAGGCTTCATGGCCTGGAGGTGCTGGATTAGCTGGCTGAGCTGGATCACTGTCTGGTCCTCTGACCTGATGCAGCTCCAATCTGGATGATATGATCTGATCATTTCCTGATCCTGACCGTTGAGCCTGGTGCTGACCTGACGAGGAGTGGGGAGGCATCTGGTGTTGCACCGAGCCCTGTGCTTGATATGGATCTTGCCTGATGGGCTGAGTTTCAGATGCCTGAGGCTCAGCAGGCATCTGCTGCATTCTGGCCACGTCTGTCAGTATGGCTGTGACTGGCTGTAGAGCAGCTCCAAGACACTGCAAGCCCTCTCGACTGACAGACGGATGCCGAGTTGTCATGACCAGTCTGTGGATCTGCTCGTACTCTCGCACAGCACGCTCAGCATGCACAGCATGCTTGTTGTAGCCATGCGCTGTGCGTGTTGCAGCTGTGACCACAGAAGCATTGGCAAGCTTTGCTGAAGTTTGCTCAGCAGCAGAGGATGACATCTGCTGAGCAGGTGACGACTGGGCATTGTCATTATGGTAGGTGCTATTGGCAGCCATGGGCAAGGCTGCCAGCAATTGTAACAGGCGTCTGAGGACCTTGTGGTGTCTCTCTGAGAGGAGGCGCTGCTTGAGCAGGACTGATAGCCATACCGGCAGAGCCTCACCTACACACAGCAACACACATCAGCTGCACAGGTTGCAGACAAACAGAAATAAGCAACACAGATGAGCTCTAAACAGACTGCAAGGCATACATTTAGATGCAGTTGATGTACCACCACTTTGAGCTGGGACTAAGCAACACTCAAGACAGACATACTGTACACAGGCTGAACTACTCAAGCCTTCAGCATCTTCAAAGCAGGGTGGAAGATTAAGCTAGAAATTATGAATGATGCACATGCTGCAATGTGGCCACAAAAGGCCCATATAGCAGCACATGTACAACAGCAATAAAAGGAACGTACCAGCAGCGTTTCTTCTGACCAGTGCTTTCAAGCAAGCAGCACGCACGTCGTAGTTGCCAGACTCCAGCGCAACCTGCACTTCATCCTCCCGCAAGCTACAAACTGTGCCTTGATTTACAGAAGCCATGCCGCCAACCAAATGCTGTTGAAGGTCATGATCAAAGAAAAGAAGAGTAACATTTTTGAGCCACAGAGACGTCATGGGATCTGCAGCATCGCTTTGGACAGATTGCGAGCCACTGTGCTGTGAAGGCTTGTCATGCTGCTGAACCCCAGCTGACTGTGCAGGGGTTAAAGCATGCTCTATAGGGGCCTGTGCATGGTGGCTACTAGAAAGGGGGACACTGTCATTGTGCCCATCAAGGTTTGGGCCCTGTGCCCTTGCAGGCTGCCTGTCACCACTATTGACCTGCCCTTCAAGGCTGGGACCACTTGTCTTTGAAGGCTGCCTTTCACCGCTGCCTTGGAAACCGCCGTGCAAGTTACTCTCTTGCAGTCTGCTCAAGGGCTCTGTTTTCTCAACAGAGCTGTGCAGGATGGACTGCCAGCAGATCTTCCTGACTTGCTGAGCATACGCTACCATGGTTAGCATCTCTGCTGCATCAGGCAAGGCAAGAGCAGCAGCAGCAAGCAGTGTAGCTTCATTGCGAATCGGAGCGCATGGGGCTGACAGTTGCATCAAGCGTGTGCTTGATTGCAAAGCTTGAAGCACGGAGTTCAGCAGGGAGACGGAGTCCACTGCTTGTGCATTGATCTCCAGCAGCGCCTTGGCTTGTGACAGGCAGCCATGCACCTGCCAGCAGAAAGGCATCAGGCATCACAACAATGGGCATCATAACAAAGCACAAAGCCAATCCAATCCCTGGTGATGCAACAAAGCAAGGCCACATGGATGCATTTCCTGGCATGACACATCACATGTCCATTATTGTAGAGCTTCATCCCTGAGTCCCATGCATCAGCACATGTTGGCAAGCCTGCAACAAATGGCACAAGCAGAACAGCAAAGACTCGAGGCGGACTTCAGGTCTGCAAAAGGTGTCCGGAGCATGCACCAATGTTATCCAAAGACGCACCACGTTGAGGTGTGGTGCAGGTGATGCAGTTGCGGCGGCCAGCAAGCGCAGCAGCGTCGGTGCCAGCTCCTCAGGAGGGGTAAGAGGAGCCAAAGCTGCAGCAGCCAAGTGACGCACTGCCATCTGACTGGCAGTGGCACAGCGCTGAACCGCCTCAGTGAACAGAGCCGGACTCAGTGGGTCGTCTGCCAAGGTAGACTGGTTGTGCAAAGACGGCCTGTAGCAACAACCATGTTGTTGAAGCGGGTTTGTGATGTGTCCCAGCGCCATCTGACTGGCAGTGGCGCAGCATTTGACTGCCTCAGGGAACAGAGCAGGACTCAGTGGGTCACCAGCCAAGGCCAACTGGTTGTGCAAACATGGCCTGTAGCAATTTGGCCACGGTGTTGAGATAGGGTTTGTGATCTGTTCCACTGCCATCTGACCGGCAATGGTACAGCGCTGAAGTGCATCAGTGAATAGAGCTGAAGAGTCACGAAGGCTTATCAGTTGTTGCAGACTTGTTGGGCCAAGCTGGCCTGCACAAAGTTTAACTGTGCTTCAGCTTGTACATTTGAGGCCTTGGTTTGGAATTGACTGACACTTGCAGAGTGCATGACCTGCAATCTATGATGGCAGTTTGTGGCAGAGCTCAATTTTTGGTTCGGGATCTAAGCCCTAGACCCTCAACCCTACTTACCCTCAATGCAAAGGGCACAATTTGATGAGACATGAGCCAAGGTAAGGTGATAACTAAAAGGCTGACTGTAACAGACTTCTGTTGAGCATAAACGCACCAAACCAGGAGGAGAAAGGCACCTGAGGCGTGACAGGAGGGCCAGGACAGGGGTGAGGCTTGGGTGCACAACAGTAGCCCCCTGCTCCAGCTGGTGGGTGGCAGCTTGCAGCTGGGTGAGCAGGAAGTGGTGCAGGCTGGGGTAGCGGTTGAAGAACTCAGCGCCTGTGATGGCCCGCCTTGCAGACTCTCCCTGTCATGCACACCCATTGTTTCACCGTGTGACTGCATTCCAATCTCTCAACATGTAAGTAAAATTGTGGCTAGTGTTCAAAGATCAAAGCTTGCCGGTTTCTTGTGTGTTTTACTACAGCATGAGCCTGTGCCTATTGATGTTTGGGCGGCAGCTTTTTGCACTGATCAAGGGAACAGGGCAAGGGCAGGATCATAGGCAAGGGCAAAGGCATGGGTAAGGGCAAAAGCAAGGGCAGAGGCAGGAACAAGAGCAGGGGCAGGATCAAGGGCAGGGGCAGAGGGCAAGGGGCAGGGGCAAGGGCAAGGCATAGGCAAGGACAGATGCAACAATCACGGCAAGGAATCAGGTTGCAGACCTTGACTAGGTTCCTGAAGCCCAGCATACGGATGAGCAGCGCAGTGAAGATGAGGCTGGCTGCATTGCGCACCTCCCAAGCACTTCCCCCCCATGGCCACTATCGCCACCTGCAGGCCTGTAATGCCATGCACAATTGATGAGCTTTGTCAAAGCATTGTTGAGCCCTTGTCAAGCCTTATTTGCCATGATTGCTGAATGATGCAACAGCAACAATCAAAATCAGCATCTGTGACCAGACTGAAGCAGCAAGCATGCATCAATCGCATCATGCAGCAAAGAGACATATAGGATGATTGTCCCTCTAGGTCTGTATGCGTCCTTGCAGGCTTGGACATGCGTGAAAGCATCCAGCTGAACAGCAACAACCTGCAGACCTCACTTACATACACAGTAGTTGGGGGGGGACGTATGCAGACATGCTTGCATGGTAGTTCACACAGCATGTGAGTGTGGATAGCCCTACCTTCTGCAAAGTAGCCAGAGACATCGTTGGCCAGATTCTTGTCACTGAAAGTGAGGCGCAGAGTGTTGATGGCATGTACCCTAGCCCAGGGTTCCTGCTGAGACTCATCGCCTGCAACCCTAAGTAGCTCCCTAATACCTACGCAATTACCAATGCATGATTCAGCATTGTGTCGCATTATGCAGCGGGAGCTGGAAGCCCAATGCTAGCGTGTCAAGGTGCGTTGCATTGGTATATGCATCGGTAGACATTGGTACAATTGTGATAAGTCGTTGTACCTGTGTAGAGAAGTGTTTTGGGGTGACCAGCCGGCTCAGCAGTGAAGAGAGCCACAAAAGCAGCAGGCAAGCCAGCACTGCGGCGCACAATGTCATCTCTGGACTGCCCAGGCCGCTGCATGTGATCAAGCAGGTGGCTCAGCCACAGCTGTGGCAACCTGTTCAGCTCCGGTGAGGCTTCCAGCAGAATCCTGCAGCGCCACGCAGCAGTGAGATTTTTTGGCCTGCTCCAGACAAGATGGCAGACAGCACTGTGTCTACACAAAGTATGGCCAATGATCCTCTCTCATGGTCTGTGTGTCAGCATCTTACCTTGGCATACCTCAATCCTGAGTTGCATATCCTGATTGCAGTTGCACCTCGACAGCACAGAGAAAAGCATGAGTTCAAACATGGCAAGCAAGCACTTCTGAGGCAAAAGCCGTTGTACCTCGACGCCACCAAGGAAAGCATGGTCTGGCGTGGCAAGCAAGCAGTTCCTATGCAAGGACCGTTGCACCTCAATGGTGCTAAGGTGAGCATGGTACGACATGGCATGCAAGCATTGCTTACAGAACAGCCAAACCGATAGGCATCTTTGCACAAAAGCAATCAACACAGCAAGCAAGCATTTCCTACAGAAGAGCCAACACGGTTCTCACCTTTGCACAAGCACAGTGAAGCCAGCCTGAGTCTTGTCAATGGCACCGTTGTGCTTCATGGTGGTGAGTATGTGTAGGAAGCCGCTGCCCATGTCTGCTAGCTGCTGAGGCTCCAGCATATGCTCTTGGCTACTGTTGCTTCCATGCATTGCTGCGACGCACACACATCTGAACGTGGTCACATTGCAGAGAACATGACATGATCAAAGTTGGCGTGGTGTCAGCATGGGCTCTTGGTTGCTGCTGCAGCTGCATACATGACACTTTGAAGAGCATGACACACGTGCAGACTTGACGCTGGCCTTTGCCACAGGCCAGTATCAGGTCTGAGACATCACATACAGTCTGGACTGTTGGGATCGGCGTCTTGCGATCGCAGTACACACATCTGTAGCTTGACTTGCTTGTAGACAGTCACTGTGCATGAGACAAGATTGCCAAGTACCTGGCAATGGTGCGTATGTGGGAAGACTGCCCATCAAAAGGGAGACTTCCTTCATGGTCAGCCAGCAGCCAGTCAGGATGACCTGGGCCTGGGGGGCTAGCTCCCCCTCCCCTTGCCCCTCCTCTGTAGGAATGTCCTCTTCTTGCGCCTCCATGTCATCAGCATCTACTTCCTCTGCGCCTGCAATCAATTTAAAAGGCATGATCACACATGTCCCTGACCCACTGCCATATCATGTATCATCACTGCTTTCTCTTCCTGTCTGCATGCTAGGGGATACAATGCAGTCGGGTTTCTGAGCAAGGCGTGTCGATGCAAAAATAGTGTGTCGGATTGTGAGAAAGGCGCGACCAGAGTTCTGGGCTTTGGTTGTGATCCTCACCTATGTTGCTGTCCTGTGGCTTGGACAAGGGCTGTAGTGCAAGCTCACTTGCCTCTTCAAGCAGCTGCAAAAGGCCCTGCAGCCAGGGCCGCATGACTGCAGCATGTCCCTGATCCCCAACAGCCCCGGCCCAAGGTACCAGGGGAGCTAGGTAATGAAGTGCCAACAACACGCCATGAGCTAGACTCTGGCGACAAGCATGAAATAGGTCTGCCTGCCCAGCCTTGATATCAGCCTGCACATGCACAACATTAGAGTGACATACAAACATCACGGTTTCAATCTCAGAAAAGAATATCAGAGACAAAGTTGAAGTCAGCATGACTTTGGATGCCATATACCAGGTACCAGTAGATACAAGATACTGGATGACAGTCATCAGGTATCAGTTGCCAGACAGCCATGCTTATTGGTACGCCCTTGAATATAGAGTAAAAGCGGCAGATACGGGTAAGTCCTCTGAGCATTTCCAGAAGGTTTCCTATCAATCTGAGCTTTCTAGACACCTCCAAGGAACAGAACAAAGGACTTGATGCTTCTTTCTCTAGTCTGACCCCTTTTGAGAGGACACAATTACGACAGCATGCCTGTTTTCCACCTGAAGCCAGAGGGACAAGCTCCTGAGCATGATCACAGAAGCTTCGGTGGAGTCGTGGTGTCCACCAGGTTCAGGCAGCTTGGCTTTGCACTGGGGAAAGAGCTGGATATGCCATCCCAGACCCAACACATATTTCTCATACACCATGCACAGCAGTCGACTGCCTGCACACACCGTGTAAAGTGACTGTCAGGGGCTTGTGTGTCTTTGTGACCAGTGACCTTGGTTGGCACACATGGTTAGCAAACAGGAAAACCATTTTCTGTTGCCACTGGCCAGCCAAACACGGCTGCCTTTGGAGGCTAGCACATGCCGAAGGGTGCAAAGTGTTCAGTTTCGAGCAAGCATGATGGCTCACACTGTCAGACGTCAAACGCCCAGCTGGCGGTCAGACAATGCAGCGCTATCTTTTGATGCCATTTGGGTTGTCCAGACAATTATGTACAGTCGCATTGGTATGATTGTGTGAGTCATGCTGCTGATATGTCAACATCTGGCATGCCTCTGTCGCATCACATTGAGCAATGCATCATAAGCGATGCAGCCCTGCCTGCATTTCTCTCAAGCGCTCTTGAGGCTGCGCATCAAGATGCAGACATGACAAGCAAGTTCAGACAGCCCATGCTGTGTAACGCTCTGAACACAATCTCAAAGATCAGTAGCTGCAGGCCTGCCTGCATGACTTTCACACAGCCTGAGGCTGTGCAGCAGAACGCAGACATGACAATCAAGCACAACGACCCATGCTATCAAATGGGGTTGACACAGTCCCAGCAGTAGGCCCACCTGCATCACTTTCCCGCACTCTAGGGCTGCGTAGTAGGCGGCAAGCCCACTGCAGCTGGGGCAGCAGGGTTTCTGGGGTCTCCAAGCCAGGGAGGGGCGAGGGCAGCTTCATAAGGCATGATACTGCCCCATCTCGCAGCCTGTCCCAGCTATCCACAGCAGCTCCTGTGATAATGTCATAAGCCTTATATCAAGTTTGGTACATTGTGAGATAGGCCCATGGTGTCTACAGCCTGTTTGTGCATTGCATGTTGTGCCTTGCATGCTGTAAGTCAGACGTCAAGCATTGTACATTGTACATTGTGCATTGTTTGTGATGCATTGTGCAAACAGGAGACTAATTGCAATACAAGCAATATGACTGTACCTTGATGTGTCAAGCATCAATGAGAAACATGAGTTCCATCACATGCAGGCAGACAGCAGTCATGACACTGACTGGCTTACCCAGCAATAGCTTGGTGGTCTCAGGGTGAAAAAATCCGTCACAGAATGCGTTGAAACGTAAGCCCCCAAGGGCCAATGTGCCAGGGGTGTTAGCCAGCGATGCATTTTCACGGCTGCTTGGCTTTGTGTATGCCTTGCAGCCAGCATCAGGTGCGTTCCACACTTCCAGCAGCGTGTTCAGCAGCAGTATGGCCATGTATTTGCGCTCATAGGGTGCGCCAGGGTACAAACAGGCCAGCAGCATCTGTGAGAGCCACTGCATGAAAGCTTCCTGCCTTTGAACACCTGTGACGACACATGCATTGCGTATGCCCACAGTGATGCCACGCTCAACAGGCTGCTTTGTGTATGTGACATCGTATTTTCTGACAATACTATGGTGTGACCAAGCATGAGTGATGGCCTTACTACGACATCTTGCAGCATTGGCTCATGCAAGATGGCGTCAGTGTCTCATGCACATGCAGAGAGTCATCAGTGGCTCATGCAGAGAGACATCACAGTAGACTGCCAGGCGACACTTGTACTGCTGGATGTACACCTGCACAAAGGTAGCCTAGACAGACCCTGAAGCAGACAGAGGTGCTTTGCACAGCTGCTGAACCTGCTGAGCAATAGATTACACTCATGAGGCTGATGCACGGCTCCGACAAACAAGCAAGGGAGTGGGTAGCAACAAGCCAGAAATCAGACAAAAACAAGCAAGGTGTTCAACACAATATTCCCAGGTCAGTGGCAGCCAGGCAGGAAATGCTACCACTGCTGCTGCTGCTGCTGCTACCAGAAACTGTTCATCAAGCCAAGCACACCTGCTAGATCTTCCTGAGCATGGGCATCAACGTGCGGTCCCCGGCCTGTCTTGGGGACTGCGAGGCGCTGCCTGTTCAGGGCAGCATGTACAGACATGAGCACGCGGCGCAGCAGCTTTGGCAGGAGCCCTGTCCACTTGTTGCGCATGCTCGTGCTGGTGCATCGCATGCCAAGCACCAGTGCTTGCTTTATGATGCCCAGCTCAACATCACCTGCACAGCATAATGCCTGATCACTCCTGACACAATTCTTGTGAGTGAGCATGCCAAGCAGCAGTGCTTGCTTGATGATGCTCAATTCATCACTACCTGTTCAGCGTAATGCCTGGTCGCTGCTGACACAGATTTTGTGCATGAGCAGCTGGGAGGGTGAGCGAGCAAGCATGCAAGCCACTCATAGCAATACACAAAGACAGGGCTCACCTGGATGAGCGCTAAAGGATGGGTGCATGGGTGGGTGGCTAGAAGGGTGCATCAAGAAGGTTGGAAGGGTGGGCGGAGCAGGGGGGGAAGGGCCAAGGGGCTGAAAGGGAGCAAGCAAGCAGGTCAATCATGCAATGAGTGCTTTGTTCACGACCGCATCGGCAGACGTGGCCTCACCAGGTAGACTGGTTGTTCTAGGATGGACGCATGCCAGCTGCAAGGCATCCACTTGCAGTGACTCCACCCTGCTGGCCACAGCACGCTGCAGCAGCCACTCTGGAATGATCACGCTGCCTTCGCCAGGCACACTCACACAACCCAAGTCCTGATACAACCCCATTTGTCGAGCTGTCTTCAAAATCGCTACCAGTGTAGCTACCTGGAGCAGCCGTCAACGTCATGCAGGCTAAGATTCAACTGATTCCAGGCTGGTAGAGGAATTTTCTATCATTAACACTTTTTTGACGGAATGTAGACTGTGACATGACTGTAATAGGTGTGCATGAGTATGGTTTGAGATCAGGAACATGTTTTCTTGCATGCACAGTGTGCGAGCACTCGGGGGTCAAGTCAGGTGTTACTGGGGTACAACTGCCAAGGGTGTCATCTCCCAGATCCCATGTGCTATCTCAGCACATGATGTGTCTGTATGAATTCACTGAACTGAACTTCTTGTCTGTTGGGTCCCAGTTGCCCCCCAGGACATTAAATATATTGGTTGTGTGATTGATTGATTGATTGATTGATTGATTGATTGATTGATTGATTGATTGATTGATTGATTGATTGATTGATTGATTGATTGATTGTCTGTGCAGCAACAGGGATTGCCACGAGCTGGCATCTTGCACTGCAGCCGACAAGCTCATACGTGTGCAAGCTGGATCCGGTGCGTATAGCACACAAGCAAGCAGTCACACCAATGTTGGTCGCATTATACTTTTATTTTCGTTGTGTCCAGCTCTCATCGTACAAACAGAAAGTCACCAAGGAAAGTTTCAATCCATACACTGCACACTGCTGCAAACACCCCTCTCCATGGTCTCAGAGGTGACGAGACAGAGTCCTGTAGTGTTCAGCTTTCCATCCGTTCCAAATACCTGAGCATCAGTAGTTGCCAGCTGTCCTGGCTGCGGCTGCAGTACCTGCTGCAGCAAGGGCAGCAGGCTTGCCTGGTCCAGCCCCAGAGGCACTGGAACAGCATACAGGGAGACTCTGTGCCTCAGATGAGTGTCAGGTGAGCTGAGACCCTCTAGCAAGATAGGGATCCAGATCTGCCTCCAGGCTTTCAACCCCTCTGTCTGGCTGCCTGTTGACATGCGATACTGCCGAGTAAAGTTGCAGGGACTTTGTATGATAGGGGTGTGTGTAAGTGATGCATGGACAGCATGCTTGACCAGAACTACATAACGGCTCTAGTCATTACATGTAGGGGAGAGATAAGCCTATACGACAGGGCAGAGATAAGCATATTCAACATGGCAGAGATGAGTATGTATGACAGGGCAGAGATGAGCATGTATGACAGGCCAATTGTGATGGCAAGGACTACAACAGCTTGCTGCCCTGTTTGTCCCCGATGTACTGCCACAGTGAGGTTCCCTCATCAAGTCTACAAAGGTCACGCCACACGTCTGTACGAATATATTGTCAAGGTTTAGGGTTGAGGGTCAGGTTTTAAGGAAAACAAATGTGTGGCACAGCATAACATGTCTGTGGCATATTGTGCTGGTGTGGGCATTGAACTGCCTGACCTGTGGCCTTGACCAGGTCATCCTTGAGATACAGCAGCAGCTGATGCAGCAAGGTGGCAGCAGCAGAGCCCACAGCATCATCTTGCATGCCCTTCAGGGTCTGCATCACCAGCAAGCCTTTGCACTGGTGCGCTCAAGGCAGGCAGACAGGCCGGCAGGCAATCAGATAGACAGGCAGGCAGGCGTCAGAAGCATGTGCTCACTCTGTTTCCACATTAAGTCACGTGTACAAAGCTCGATACATAATAATGCAAATGGTAACAGCAACAATGGTAATAACAATAATAATAACAGTAACAATAACAACGATGATACTGACAATGGTTGATACATGTTCTCAGCAAAGCAAAGGCAGTCTTGCACGACAGGCACAACAGAAGTGAGGCAGAGCGAATCAATTTCTGCATGAACATGTGTTGTGGTGACGTGACGCCAGCAAGGGCATGGAAGGCATGTACCTGTTTGAGCAGATCAGACTGCATGGACGACATTTGGCTGGCTCCAACCCGGCGCACTAATGCAGCCAAGGGAATGTACCTGCCTTTGCGGTGAGACCCTACAGTGCCAAAATAGTAAGTGCTGATCAGGCAATGGCATGTTTGGCTTACTGCCAGAATGACCATGACGACAGCAGCGCAGACTGGCTGCGGTGCATACAAACAATGACTTGCATATCCAAGAAATGCACTTCATACACAGCATATCCCAGAGATGCAATTCAGACACACAACGACTTGCATGTCCAAGAATTGCACAACACAGCAGCAGCAGAAAGCAAATGGCCTCCGCCTAGCATTGCACTGCTGCACAAAAGCCACAGTATGTTGTGTGATATGTGTCAGCAACCTAAAGTGACTGTGTGAGCACATGCAGTAACATGATATAATCTGCATGGTGCGCAACTTCTGTCGCAGCTCACCAATTGCTAGCAGAGTTGATGCGATGGAGTGCAGGAAGCTCTGATTTTCAGCTGCAGCTGCCTGTGTGTCAGATTCCAGCTGGCTCTGCAGCTCCAGAATGTCAAGCAGAGCCTCAAAGGCTGCTTGCACCTGCCGGACTGTCTGGATCAATGAGTCCTGCGCCAGATGTACAGTCATGGAACTGGTATCTTCTGCAGCTTGCCATTCTGTTGCGTAGAGGTACACTTGCTCAGATGCAGGTGAATGAGTCACCAGCAATATGAAATTGCAACAGCAGCATCTGTTTGTGTGTCAGTGACCCAGCTGCTTATCATGTGATCTATGTGCAGCTGGGTGTTAGCTGTCCTGGATGTGCGTGTGGCCAGGACTTGTCTATATGTACTTGCAAATCTCAATCAGGAGGCAGCCACCACAGGCACCAGCACCACAGACCCACTGCCAACACTTCAGACACAATTGCTCAGGACTCCCTCCAAGCAAAAAGACTCTGACCAGGACCAGCAGAGGTTTTGGTCAGAGTCACAGTGGTGTTCATGTGATGAGCTTGTCACAAACTTGAAACCAAGCTGAAACCTGCTGTTCCTTACCTCAAAATTTGCCCAAATGAGCTGCATGATCTCTGCTCTCATGGTCTCAGACACCATTGGCACTCCAACAGCAGATACAACTTCAGCTATTGTGCTATCAGCGGCCTGTGATGCTGTGGCATTGTCATCAGCCCCTAGTGTCACAGCCAGAATGGGCATGCTAGATGCTTCCTCTGCTGGAGCCTTATGAGGGCTATCTAGGGTATCTGGTAGCCTGCCCTGTTCTGTTCGCTGGGGTGGTACGCCCTGTGTGGTGAGGGTTGCCTGTTGAGCCTGCACAAAGAGTGTATGTGATGGGGTTTGGTGGTGGTGGTAAAGGCTGAGAGAGGCCAGTTTCTGGGGCAGGGTATGCAGCAGAATGGTGTATATCTATATCTGTACACGTGATACGTCTAGTCTGTATGTGTCTGCCTATATCTGTATGTGTGATGGCAACATCTAGGGTGAGCTCTAAGCTGATCACTTTCTGGGTGACATGGTGGCCCATGCAGTATGGAGATGATACATTGGCAATCCAAGCATGGGAGTAAAGCATTCATGCATGGCTCACGCAGTTGCTCGCCATGAAAACAAACCCAAACTATGGTAGCCAAAGCCATCAATCAAGAGCAGCCTGCACGTCTTTTAGCCCAAGTATGGCACTGACATTTGCGCAAAGAGTGCTGAAACCTCTGCAAAGAAGTGCATGATGCAGGAGTATGAAATGCACATGTGAGTTTCCAGTCACACCACAAGTCTCTAATCTGGAACCTGGTCTCACCTGAAGGCATTGCTTGATTCTGTCCAAACAGTAGGCCAGAGCAGACACTGCATGAAACTTGTGATGGGCGTCAGTGGACTGCTGGACAGCAGCACAGCATGCTGGCAAAGCTCCATCTGACAGCAGCAGCCAGGGATTACTTGCCCCCTGTCGCTTGCCGGAGGGCCTTGTAGCGCCAATTTGCTGAGCCTCTGATGATCCATGATCCTGAAGCTCCCTTGATGCACTAGCCACATGCTGAGCACCTGATGATCCCTGCATTCCCTGCCTGCTTGACAAGACACCCTGCTGTCGCAGACCCATGGGAGTAGGATCTGAGTGTGTGTCCGAGACTGGCGTGTGTGACAGCTGTTGCAGCTGGGCACACAAGAGGTCTTCAGGGAGTGCTTGCAGCAGACCCTTCATGGCACACACGCGCCCATAGAAAGAGAACTGCTGCATCTCTTGGGACAATGAGGTGTCGCGTTGTATTAGATGCTGCGCCACAATTCCTGGTTCCTCAGCTGCAAGGAAACATCCATGGGGTGTCAGTGACCATTTTCATGTCAACGGTACCAACAAAAATAAAATGAACAGAAGCAAGTATTGAAAGACCTTGCGTAGACACCACCTATGCAACACTTCAAGACAATCAACAACTTGTCGAGGCAGTACAAAACACGAGATGTGTTTACATGGCAGTGCAGCATCAACAAGTCCGGCGACACTTAAGTCACCTGCACTAGCCGACACAGTATCATGCAACAAATGGTGCGCAGAGCAAGCCAACCTGAGGCACCCAAACCAGCAAAATGGACAGCAGAATCTGGTGGCAAGAACAGGCCAGAAGCCAGGTCTGTTGCGCTGACTGCTGGGGGCACCTCAGGAAGCACTGCGGCTGCATACAAGGTGACAGCAGCAGATGACATTGCTTCCCGCGCCAATGCTGAGCCCTGGCAAGTTTGCCAAAGAAGGTCAGGTTAATACTGGTGCCTGATATGGTACCATGCAAGTTGCCAGCGTGTCTTAAATGTTCACACTGCAGCTAGAAGGAGGAATACAACAAGGATCCTGAAAGAAGCAAACACAACGAGGTTCCTGTCCATCTATGCCAGCTACAAGAGGGTTCCTTGTCTGCTCCCATACCGTCCACAGCAATTGCGGCAATCTGCAAGGCACTTGTGGACAACCTCCATGCAAACCTTGTGGCACTGCACCAAGCTGCATCTTGACTCTCACTAAACAGTTAATTTGACCTTGCTAGCACTGCTGTCCTCATGCTGAACGTAGAAGCAGCACAGTGGTGCAATGTAAGGCAATGCATCTTTTGGTCTGCTCGCATACTGTCCACAACATTAACGGTAATCTTACAGAAATTTTGAAGATACGGATGCAAGCTGTGTTTATACCTTCAGGGAAGTGATCATTGCCTCTGCAGCTGCACATATAGCATGATGCCCAACAGCACCAGCCTCTGCCATGAAGCTGCCATATGTGTGCAGAAGGCAGTAGATGGCAGCAATGGAGTCTTGAGCGCTATGCATGACCGATGGAGGAATGTGAGCTCCTTGAGACGCCGCTCTGATGATGTCATGCATGCTGTCTGACAGACACTGGGTGACGGCAATGGAGCAGTCCCTGCATGGAGGCCACATCATGATCGACATGCATAAAGGGCACTGAATGGGTTTGCACCACATGTATGTGTAAGCTGTCATACATCCATGCTGCAGCTCCACATGGCAGCAGCATGTTTCGCGGTGTGAGAGCATATGCATACAGCAATGGGAAGATACAGCAGACAGGCTTGAGAATATCTTAAGGATCGGGCCTTTGCATCAGTATCAAAGTTTTTGGTTTGTGTTTGAGCCTCAGCGGCGGAGCCTCAGCAACAGTATATGACTCATCATTGCAAAGCCCAGCAACATTGTATCAACAAGCAGGCAACCTGAAGTTGTGCATGCGTGCAGAACATTAGTCTCGTGCAGAAGATGGCATCAGTCTGACCAAAAAAGTATCGGGAAGTCCTGCTGCCTAATATTGTCTGCAAGTGCATGGTTGTGTATGCATTTCCTCAAGCGGTGCAAAATAAGCTGAACTTGCCTGAGAGGTAGTTGGACAGGCTTAAACTCCAGCAATGACAACATGGGTTCAGCAAGTGCAATTGGCTGCATTTCTGGCCCCTTGCAGTTGCGTGCTGCCACTGCTCTGTGGACTTGCGCAACCAGCAAAGGAGTGACAGCTGCAAATTTGTGGGCTGGCAAGCTTCGACACCAAGACAAGACTTGGCGATGAAGTGGTCTAGAATTGGCAAAGAACAGCAGGTCCAATATAAGAGCAACAGCAACCTCAAAGTCACCGCTGTCATCCTGCTGATGACGGGCAAGTAACGTAGACACAGAACCACAAATTTTCTGCGGAAAACGAGGGTGTTGAGTTGTGCATGACTACTGCACTGAAACAAGCAGCTGGGTTGCATGACCTTACTTTTAAAGCGTCCAACTCGACATAAGAGTTCTGTAATGTGCAAAAGTCGTTTAAGGCGGCAGCGACTGCCTTCAGACCTGCTGGGCCTGTTCCTGACGTGATGCTGTTCAGCTGCACGGAATTAAATAGTTGTCAGGTCGCGCACAGCATGTGATTGCATTTGAAATTGAGCCCTTCCAGCAAGCACACCGGGCACGGACCTTTCGTGTATACGACGTAGTGATCCGTGTGCCGGTCGCCGACCACTGCGCCTTCTGCTGTTGCTTATGGAACTTGGAGGTCATTATTGAAACAATCACTCACGAACTTACATTGGCCGCAAAATCGTGGGTGAAGTCCCTCAACGCCAAGGAAACGCTGCTATCGGGTTGGAGCCGCACCTGTCAAAGTATGCTGTTCGTCTTTGCAATTCTCACATGGGAGCCACATGGATTTACACTCTTTTAGTCACTGGCTGACTTCAAGTGTCGTCAGACTATTACGTCATGCACACTACATGCGCGACTCGAGAAAGCACGGACAATCGCCATCTACACCTCGACATTTTGAGCTTGCTGCACCCGAAATCACCGGAGAATGGCGCCAAATCAGCAGACACAAATACAGGTTACACACTTCAGCAAATTACCACAATTGGACGGCGTGGAAGTCATCAAGGGGGATGTACCGAGTCCCGGCGAAGGCGAAGTGCTGTGCCAAATTTTCCTCCGTCCGGTGAATCCAACTGACGTTCATGCCGTGCAAGGCCTCAGACCCATCGGCCCTCATCATACGCCACACATCGCTGGTGGTGAAGGTGAGCAAGCGACGTCGACTCGTATTGACACAGCGCTTTGCTCGCATGATTCTGCCATGCGTTAAGGCACTTCGTACGTAACATCAAGCGAGCTTCTCTCTGAGCTAGTGACGCTAGTCTGCCACAGCAACTTCTGCAGGGACTCTTTGAGACAAGCTCATAATGTGCTTGCAGGTGTGGCCAAGGTTGTGAAATTGGGAAAAGGTGTCAGAAGTTTGAAAGCAGGGCAAAGAGTCGTGGGAGTCCCATGGACTGGATTATATGGTACTTGGCAGCAATATCGTGTGATGCCAGCAGAAAGCCTGGTAACTGCTTGAGTGCAAGCAGTGAATAATCTGTTGATGCCACCTGGTCAATTGACCGGATATCCGATCAATTGACCAGGCATCGATGCCTGCTGCAGATGCCAATTTCAGACAAGCTGTCAGACAAGGTTGCTGCACAATTCTGGGTAGGGCTCTGTCTCAATCTTGAACGTCAAATCCTGCAGAAAGCTTAGACAAGATGTGCACCATGCTCACCTGGCTTTAAGATTTGCTTTCCTCCAGTTGTCACTGCTTCAAACAACACCTCAGCAACACATCGTCTGTGCAGCTGTACATAAGTATTTTGGGTTTGAAGCAAGTCTTGCTGCATGCAACCTGAGCCGATGGGCTGTGCATGTCCTCAGCACTTCCTGCTGTTCTCAAGTTCTGTGTGCCTGGCAGGTCAACCCCATGACTGCAAAGGGTCTTGTAGACACCAGCAGGCCGCCAGAGGGTGAGTACATGATGCAGACTGCAGATGGCTCCACCCTCGGTCGCATGATCACATCTCTTGCAAAGCACCTGGGCATCAACATCATCGATGTTGTCAGGAGAAGTGCACAAAAGGAAGAGCTGGAGAAACTTGGGTAGGACTTGGGTTTGCACACATCTTGGTTGCTTGTACAGTCTTGTGGCATAGCAGTGGCTCCTTAGTTGCTCCCATGACAATACAAAAAACATCTTGTTGCCTGCTTGGTATGAGTCTGGTCACTGCATTTGGATGTGTTCTAGCTGACATCATTACAAGCTTAAGCCACTTATAGAGCATGAATGTGATGGCATGTGTGTACAGGGCTGCAGCAGTGATTGCGACAGACAAGGAGGACCTGGTTGAGCGGGTGAAGCAAATCACAGGTACACACTGTTCTGTGCGCAGAGGCAAAAATCCGACTGCGTCTTCAACAATGTGTTACTTTCAACACCTGGTTCATGTAGAAAGTCCAAGGTTCCACCTTCTGGCAACTGAGTATAAACTCTCTGACTATACCGGACTGCTGTTTGCTCCTAACATTGCACACGGTGTAATGGTTGGTCTGTTACAAAATGCTCGTCGCATCTCCCTGCACTTGGCATCTGCAGCTTTCAAGTGTTGTGCATCATGGTGGTGCGGCAAGCATCAGGCCTGTATTCTGGCTACCATGCAATGCAGATGGGCAGGTGCTTGTGGCACATCAGCCTCACTTGTACTCACGCATGAGTGTGACATCTGATGTCTGGTAGCCTGACGTGTACCCAGCCTTGCTACTGAGCCAACTGACTGTGACATTCAATGGTATTGTTCAGATCCATGTGGCAAATGTATCACATACATAGGATGCATTGCATGTGGTATGTATGCTTCTGCACACAGGTGGCAAAGGAGCATACGCAGCAATTGATGCTGTTAGCGGTGAAGTGACTCAGAAAGTTGCAATGGCGCTGCGTGACGGTGGCACTGTGTATGTGTATGGAGCACTTTCTGGTGACCCAATACAAGTTGACACTCTTGATACCCTTTACAAGTACAAGAAAGTAGAGGTATGGTACCATTCCAATTCGGCTTTGTTTTGTACCCATTGAGCATTGTAAACCTGTTTGTAAGATCCAAAGGCACGGCTAATGCTTGGCTTGACAACAAGTAATCTGCAAGTAGAGTTTGCATAGACGCAGTAGCATGAACTAGGCATATCATGTAAGTCTTCTGCATAACATTGCTAGGCTGCCCAGTCTCTTGTTATTCACTTGCAGTCCCCTGTGTTCAGATGCATGTATCACGAGCAATGAAAACCCTACACCGCAAAACCCGGTACCGCAGGGCATACTTGAATGTATTGTTGGGGATTAAGTTTGATGTGCAAGCAGGGTTGGCTGTTGGGGACTTGGCTGGGTGGACTTAAAGATCTGAAGGCAACCATTCAGGAGGTCCATGGGTACCTGCAAGACAAGGTCATTGTCCCTGAGTCAGGTGGCCGCCCTAATGCCTCTCCCTTCTTTGCCTTTGCCTCTGCCTTTGCCTTCTCTGCCTGTGCCTTCGTCTTCGCTTTGACACTTGCCTTTGCCTCTGTACAAATACCTGGCCAGCTTTACAACCTGTGGTTGTGTTTGCATGCCTAGTGTGGGGTTGATAAACTCAGGGATCAAGGTGTGTGCTTGCTTTGTGTGCAACACGCCACTGAGGAGCTGAGAGCCATCTGCACGGCACAGCCAGCTCATATTTGTTGAGCATTATTGTTTTGGTTTATTTGTTGAGCATTGTCAACAACCTATCAGTTCTGCCAATGTTGGATGCTTGAATGGACTAAAATCATGCTGACTGTTAACCCCAACCCCTCACGGTATGAAGACCCTGTTTTCTCTCATTTGTACTATTCATGTCCTGCAATGTCTGATCAAGCCATATATGCTGTGCAGGTGATAGCTTCCCTCTGGAGAAGGTGCATGAGGCAATCCTTGAGAGTGAGAAGACTGGCCGCAAGGGGAAAGTGTTCCTCGCAGGCTGATTTGGCATTGGTTTTGCCACAATTTCACTATTACAGGCATTCATCTTGGGTTCCAACAGTGTACAAGTCTTGCAATGCTTTTGCATGCATATTCTGTGTCTTGTATCTGGCTTCTCAGTTAAAACTCTACAAACTTTGCGTCGCAGGTGAGTATCGTGATTGACAATGAACCGTGTGATAGTCTCATGCAAGGGATTCTTTTATCAACGTCCGAACCTCAAACAAGTCGATAGAAATGTGGTGCCTTGTCTGGAGGGCAGTACCACAGTGCTTGCAAGTGAAGCATCTCACAGAAGTGATCAGCGCAATCACGGAAGGATTTGCTCATGTAACTGCAACAGCCCTAGCAGCCGCTTTGTGAACAGGCAAAGCCATATGGATGTCTGTATGCATGCATGTCTGTACTGCAAGCCCACATGGACAATTAGTCATTGCAGACCAACAGACAGACGTTTACATTTTCAGCCAGTCAGCAAGGCTGCACAGACATGCCAAGGGGCAGATTTTAAGATTTGATCAAATAACCAACTTTGAATCTGAATCAAGGTCAAGCAGCCTTAGCAGGGCACATAGAGCACAGAAACAACGTCACAGAAGTCAGCCTGGCTGGCACCAACAATGTAATACCAGCAAGTGATATCCGCTTATGAAGATTGGCACTGCAGACACAGAGTAGCATGATACATGTGGTCTAAACAAACAGCTGCACCTCACACATTTTTGCAGCACTGTTCCGTACAACAAGAATGCAGGCCTGTGATTTTGATGCCCCTTCAAAATAGCCAGTTCTGTAGCATTTTGACCCACAGTCTGTGAACACCAGTGACCATCCAACATGTTGTACCTGGCGTCAGCAGCTGCAAGCTATGGCGCCATTCTTTGGAGAACGACTGCCAGGACTGTGTTAATCGTGCCCATCAAACATCTGGCATAACAGACTGACATGTTGTGCATAAGCTGTGAACTTGTTGCCTGGTTGCACCTGACGCAAGCAGCATGCTGCAGGCTGAAGAGCCACTCTTTGACAGAACGAGCCAGGGCTGTGTTGCTGGCACCCACCGGAGAGCTGGCGCTGCAAACTTGCATATTGCAAGTTAGCTGTGAACTTTCAGTGTTGCAGCACCTGAGGCAAACAGCATACTGCAGGTTGAGAAGAGTCAATCTTTGAGAGGGGCCGCCAGGGCTGTGCTGCTAGTGCCCAGAACAGAAATGGCGTTACAGACTCACCTGTTGTGCACAAGCTGTGCATATAAGGGTTTGTTGTACCTGACACAAGCAGCATGCTGTAGGCTGAAGAGTCACTCTTTGAGAGAGGGCGCCAGGGCTGTGTTGTTGGCATCCACCAGAGAGCTGGCATTGCAGACTCATGGATTGTGAAGAAGCTGTGGATTTCCATCGTTGCTGCGCCTCATGCAAACAGCGTGCTCCAGATGGGGGTCAATCTTTGAGAGGGGGTGCCAGGACTGTGTTGCTGGCACCCACCAGGGAGCTGCCATCACAGACTCACATGTTGTGAAAAAGCTGTGAATTCACTGTCTGGTTGCATCTGATGCAAGCAGCATGCTGCAGGCTGAATAGCCACTCCTTGAGAGGGGCGCCAGGGCTGTGCTGCTGGCACCAACCAGGGAGTTGGCGTTGCAGACTCACAGAGTGGTGAAGGAGCTGGGTCGCTACACAGACCTGCGCACTGCTGTGCTGGTGGGAGGGGACTCCATGGAAGTCCAGTTTGCTGAGCTATCTGCCAACCCAGACATCATTGTTGCCACTCCAGGTTAGCTGCTGATCCTGTACAGTTTGTTTGCAGTTCGTCATTATGACTTCACTCCTTATGACTGATCAACTTTGACATGACCCACTGCTAGTCCCCAGGACATTTGATCGATTGGGTGATTGTGTTTGCTTGATCAAAAGTCCTGATGTACTGTACTGGCAGAAGTAAGTATTTGTGCATGAAATCCTCCATCATAAGCATCAAGTTACGCATCATGACCCGGTCTTCCTGTGGGTTAACCAAACTGACATCCCTAAACACATGTCGCAGGCCATTGCTCCTCTGAAAACATCCTTTTTAAAAGCAAGGCAGCAAGACAGATTGTGCTGTGCTTAGGGCAGCTGATGCACCCTGTGAACATGTCAGAAGCTTGCTGCTTAACCCTTGGCCATCTCAAGAAGGCAACACGACAGGTGGTACTCTGTGTAGGACGGGTGATGCACCACTTGAAGGAGGTGGAGGGCATGAGCCTGCGGACAGTTGAGTTCTGTGTGTTTGATGAGGCTGACCGCGTCTTTGAGATGGGCTTTGCAGTCCAACTGCGAGAGATTCTGTCCAGGATGATTGAGGCCAGACAGGTTTCCCCTTTCCAATGCATGTATTGCATGCATGTAAAGTTACATAAATGCACAAACAGAAGCGCCACACAGCTGACTTACGGCATATCATTGCCAGGTGTCGAGCACATCATAGCTGTACGAGCTACCAGCTGTACAACACCCCTGCAGGGACACTATTGGCAAGCAAGCTTTGCTGCGCTGTCATAAGAGATCATGTACGCCTGCACTCTTTGGCACATTACCCCGCTTAGTAGACTGCAGTCTCCTTGAGGCCCCTTATTGCCTTCTAGGAAGTCTCAAACATGATATCAATTTAGCACAGCAAACATCACAGCCTGACTCTAAAGGTATGAAAGCTGTTGAGAAACACATCACAACTACAAAGAGGGTTGTCAGTGGTTCATATCAAACCCTGGTCCTCTTTGTGCTTGCATTGTATCTACATTTTCCTGCAAACAGAGTTGAAGGTGTTCAAGAAAGACAAACATGCAATTTGCTGCCAACCAGGGTCTGCGTTGTCATGTGAAGAGACATGAACAAGACAGACAAACGTTTCCTCCAAGCAAAAGCAACATAAGCATGCCTGACGTATGGTGCTGCTTGCAGACGCTGCTGTTCTCAGCAACCATGCCTTCAGCGCTGCATGAGTTTGCCAAGGCAGGCTTGAAGGAGCCTGAGATGGTCCGCCTAGACACTGACACCCGCATATCTCAGGACCTTGCCACCGCTTTCTTCACCGTCAGGTACGCCTTGCAAATGCAGCTGAGATTATCATGAGGGTGCAGGCTCAAGCAGCACAGGCTGCCCTGACATGTCTGTATCCAAAGCAGATAGGCTTGTTCCCTGGGGGCTGCCCTGTTGTGTCTGTGTGCGGGGCAGATATGCTTGTCTCATATGTCAGACCAATTGGCTGCAACATATTTGCTCTGCTCATGAATAGCTTATGGCATCTGTGTTGCTTGAGGCTGTACACATCAGCTGTCATGGTCATGGTCTGCCTTGCGCAGTGCATGTTTATCTTGTGAGATGTTGTCACAGTGGTTCTGACTCAGGAGTCCCTTGTGCAATCAGCTCCCCCCCCCCCTGCTGCTTGAATGATCTAACTCAAGTTGTCCGCTGCGGCTGGTGCGCTCAGTGCTGACAGCCTTTGCACAAGCTGCAAATTTTTCTGAGGAGCGGCAACCACAGCGTGCACCATTGCATGAGGCATCAACAGGGTTCAAAGTTAGGCTTGAGGCACTGTTGTACAGGATCTACGTGAGTCAGACTTCACTTTGACGCAACACGCCATGCACAAATTTTACGATAGAGGTCACCTCTTAGGCACACGTCCAGATCAGGCTCACATGCCTATTTGCAGCAATGGTTCTGCATGCCCCTTTCTGCAAAGAAAGTGGTGTGCTGCTTGTTTTTGGTCGCCACCGCTACAATGCCAGACACTTAGTCCTAACAACATTATGTACGGCAACTACCATTTGCAAGATGACACTTGAGATGTTTGGAATGTTCCAGGTGTTTTCAACATGCAGAGCATGTCAGGCTGGGGTCTAGCCTGTCTGTTTCTTGGCAATGTTGTTCAGGGGTTGTTATGCTTTCTGTGGGGTTTCTGAGGGGTTTCTGAGATTTCTATGGGGTTTATGAGATTTGTGTGACATGTTTTGTGTTGCAGGCAAGGGTAGCTTTGAGGCTGCCTTGGTGAAGTCTTGCATCTGGCTTTGCCGCCACAAGGGACTTGGCCGGTTTTCAGGGCAGTGCTATCCAAGTTCACAAAGCCTTGACAGAGCAAACAATCGTAGCCAATGGCGCTTTGCCACCTGGTGCCATGCCTGCTAAGGACAACAGACAGGTCACCCTGGCTTCCTCAAATGTGCATACAAGTGTTGCCAATGCAGATGCGTGTTTGCAAGCAATTGTGAGTGGTGTTGCTCAAACAAGGCCTAGAGTGCTGACAAGGCTGTTTCTGTTCCTGAAGCACGTACAGGCTTTGCACTTGTCATGACATTGTGAAAGAGCAAGGAGAATCCAGAAGTGGAGTTGTAGAGAGGCATATGCAATTTGTCACTCACTACACATTGCTGGTGATGACAGGTGTCCTATACCACAGTCTTACAGGGTTACACTGTTTGCATGTCTCCATATCGATGCGTGGCTTTGAGGAATAGATAGCCTGAAGCACCAACGACAGGCTCTAAGCACTAAGACAAGCAACACATCAGTGTCAATGTTTCTGCTTGACAATATGATCAGGGTCAGAGCCTGACTTGTACAGTTTTGCAGGCGCTCCTTGAGGAAGCTGACTTTGCAATGAACACAGTTGCTGCTGGTGAAGCAAGCTGGGATGACACCAGATCTCAAATCTCTGACAAATATCAGGAGGTAGGCTTGCAAGAAATGGCCAACTTTTTTGTTGCTGCATAACAGTAGAGCTGTCACTGGCATGATGCCCCAAAATTACTCTCAGATTACTCTACACCTGTGTCATCTCATGCCACAGCATCATGAACACAGCATCGCAAGAGACAAGGGGAAAATTCGGATTTTGGACCATCTTCATACAGTGACGGTGCAAACATAATGTACGTGCATACCGGTAGTTGCATTCAGGTGTGCCTGAATAGTGTAGGTCAATGCAGGCGGATGACATGCAAGATGCATCACAATGATGTAACTGCTGGACCTGTTTAACGTTGTGAATTGCTGCCCACAAAATCGTAAACTGTCACCTTTGTTTGCGTTTTGATGTCATCATCGATCAGCCAGCCTGTGCGAACTATGTGCAGCCCATGTCGGCACAGCATCACGGTTGTTGCACAGCTAGAAGGTCACAGTCAATTTGCTGTAATTCAGAAGTTCTTGGTGTCGGCAGGCCATGGCTGATGTGTTATCACAACAGCCGTCTGGCGTCAACTTGGAAACGAAGCATGGTGTATGCTACCAGCAACAGATACAATGACGTGAGCCCCATGATGTAACTTTGTGCCTGGCAATAGCTTAATCCTGCGCACACAAACAAGATACAGAAAGCACTGCAATTGGAGCTGTTCATAGCTTTGCAGAAAACGCAAAAAAAACTAACGTATGCAGCAAAAATCTTTGAATGACTTCACTACATCTGATGTTACCACATCTGGTTGTTGACATGACAATTTCCTGATAAGTGCTGTTAACCTCAGCATATGTCAAACGCAAATCAGTTCACATGAGCAGGCAAACCGAGTGACCTTTCGCAATAGCCCGAGACACAGAATGTTCTTCATGGATCTTCTAACCAGTGTGCATACTTTCACCTTGCTGAATGATGTGTTGCCACTTGATTGGTCTTCTGTGTCTTGCTGTGAAGCTGCACAGGTAGTGTCTACCAAGAAAACTTTTGCAAATGGAATGATGCAGGCATAGGCAGGTGCTGGAAGTTACATCATCATTGATCCTACAGGGAACTCACACGCCAGCACACCCAGCAGCCGCAGCAGTTGCGGTTGACACATGCCAACACGAACACCAGCGACGAACTATTGCCCACGAGCTAAGCATAACAATGAAACAACAAATGTACCACCTGCTTGCATGAGACTATAAGACTGCTAGTACCCTACTGCATTGTGACAGCAACCACATCATACAAATTTACTAAAAAGGGGAGACAAGCACCTGAACGATCAAGTTTGCGTGTGGAACAATACCTGAAGCCTACTCACTGCATCCTTGGCTGGCAGCAGCACAGCATCACACTGGGAGTACCGATGGTGTACAATGTCAAGAAAGTCCTCAACATCAGAGCGCATCACCATGGCAAAGCCTCGCTTGGTATACAGATCAGCAATGTAACCATGCAAACAATCTCTGGTAACACTGCAAATGAAGCTTTCGTCCAAGTCATTCCTGTATTGTAAAGGTCTAAGCGTACTGACAAAGTCTACCAGACTGGTGGGGCTCCATCCAGCATTCTGCCATATCTGAAGGAACGCCAGCCATCTTTCCTCGCAAACACTACTCAGCAGCTTGGCACTGTGGAGTTTGTCAATGATTGATAGGGTCATCAGGCCTTGTGCTCTGCCAATAGTGCCATGTGGTCCAAACACAAAGTCACCAGCTACTTCATCAACTACGGTGACAAGGACTCCCAGGAGATATTTGCCAGGCATTGCCTTGTTTTCATATTGCTGTGTAGCAGCAGACTGCAGCTCCAAGCATATACTAGGTAATGGAATACCTTCCAGGATATCAATCAGCAGACTGGTGCTGTTTGCGCAGCGGTCTATCAAGACCGAGTGAGGTTGACTTTGTTCATGCCCTTGTTGCTGAACGTCTAGAGGATATTGCAGGACAGACTTGCAGGGTGCACTTGTGACATCGCCAACCCATACGAGGCCTGAATACTGGCAGCTCCAACTGTGTGCAGTGGGATGTCCCTCCAGTTTCGTTGGCTTGGCGGACTGGCCAAGCCTTGCTGCAAAGCGTAATCGCTTGTGGTTCTGTCCGAGCACAAGGGCATCCACAAAAGTGGTCCGCTTACTCGCCCTGACGTCAGTCAGAGAACTCCCGGTCTCCTGCTTGCGTGTGATCAGGACCAAGGAGCCCTTTTGTGAGGCTGCGCAGCCTCCTGACTGGCGAGGAGGCGTACCAGTGCAAGTGAAAAGCTGCTGACTACCTGACTGGGGTGAGCACTGCTTGTGACCTGTACCCTGTTGTACCAGGGAAACCTCACTCAAGTCAATGTGTCCTTCTGCTGTATCACGTGCAGGCATCGGGCAGACAGCGCAGGTTTGTTGCCCCCAACGTGCAACAAAGCATTCGGAGCTCCAAGGGTTTCTTCAAGGGTTTTGCAAGCATGCTGACTCAGGTACTTGCGGCAGTCTGTGTAGCGTCGCTCAGTGCTATGTTGGCCAGCGCAAACAGGATGTCCGCATACATACCTCCTCTGCTCATCTTGGATCTGAAAGGTGAAGCAGCAGATCGTGACAGTATCGCAGTTCTCGAAAAGCTTCAGCAATCACTCATCGCTCTTACTAAGCCCGTCCCCGATACCTATCGAGGGGTGATTTAAGGCTAAATTCAACCGGCAGTCTACTTCGAAGCTTGCAGACGGGCTCAGATCCATGTCATCCCGAACGGAGTGTGCTAACTGAGGTGCGTGTGCCTGAGTACTGCGCCAATCAGCATTTTGCGAAAGCAGCCTTTTGTGCTGACTTGCGATATCTGTTGCAGCTGTCCTGACGTTGTAGGGGACTCAGCGCAAGGCGCTTGCACTGGCGATGTCTTATGCCAGTAAGCTTCATTTTGGTTTTGGAATTTGGAATGTATATACGTATTTATATTGACAACATTTGCCTACATTTTGAACATTTGCTTTGCTGGTGTACAGATTGTTTCTGATCATGCAGGCGCATCTCAGCGCAACGTTCGCATAAGAGTCATACAAAGCGAGCTGCACTTACAGCAACCTTTTGGGGCCTCTGCACACCTTTGGGATGTACAGCAGTGGTGCAGACGCATAGTTGCATCTTTGCTGTCATGTACAGAAGATGCTGTGGAGTTTCAGAGTGCTACCTGGCTTGACAATGATCAGCCTATCACTCGAACCTCATTTACGTCTCAGGAGAAGCTTGGACACAAGGAAATTATCATGACCTTTAAAAGCTGTCTGTCTTGCAGTACCATTAGAGAGCATCAGATCAAGTATTTAGAGCTGCAGCTGCAGCAGCAGCGACTCCTTGTGGGGCAGTCTGTATATACTGTGGACATGTTGGCTGTTGATGCCGTGTTTCCCAACAACATAGGAAAGCCAAGGGGCCACTGGGTAACCCTCCATGAGGTGTGTCTGTGATTTAGAGTTCCTGCCACTTGCGCTGGGAGGTTTTGTTTATATGCTTTTGTATATCATATCATTCATTGGCTGACCGACACCAAGTTTTATACACACGAGATTAATCTGGAAACGATGTGTATGCCCGTCACCAGGCTGCAGACACGTAGATTGCAAGATGCCGTACTGTCGAATCCCGATCTCGTGACACAGATGTTACCGTGTCTAGTATAAATGGTGTTGTATCACCTGCTTGTATTGCTGCAGCTGCTGAGTGCGCTCCTGTTGTTTTTGCTTGGCTTTGCGCTCTTCTTGTAGCTTGCTGACCAGCCAAATGTCTTCTAGGTTGTCTACCACTGGCACACCAGGGTGTGCCTGAACAGTAGACGGCTTGTCAAGCATGCATACCATACGTGCATACCATGCAGCCTTCAACGGTGTTCAAAACAAAGTATGGTTAGATGCAATGCTTGTGAGTTGTGTTGCAGAGATTGCAAGTCTGATATCAGGGGTTTACAGCATAGGAGGATGTATACACTGTACATCAGTTCATTGCAATTGTTTGTAGCATTACCCTTGCATACTGGCTCATGGCCAATATTGCTGTTGTTTGTACACTTCTTTCAGCAACAGCAAGCTCCAGAAAGACAGCAGGAGAAAGCAACTAGCAATTGGAATACCTGAAGGTACTTGTCCTCAGAGCTTTGAGATTGCTTTTTGTCATCATCCCAGCCATCCATGCTACCATCAACAGCATATTCAGCTGCTGCAATGCCCTCCCAAGCTTTCACCTGATCTGTGAGCGGTTGGCAAACATCTTCCACACCATTTGACTGCTGTAAATTGTGTGTCTTGCCTTTGCCTGCTGCTGTATCATTGGGTTGTAAAATCTGAAGTCACAGCATACAGGGCTTGACAGCACATCAAAGCTCGTGTAACTATGCTAGGCATACAGAGTGGTGTCTAGCATATAGGGCAGTCTAGAGCAAGCCCATAGTCTGCGCCACTGCTGCCTTGACTCGCCACAGGATTCTACCAGACCAGCATCTTGATCAAGCAGAGTTCAACAAGGATTGTGTACCGCGCTATGCAAACAGGCAGCCACAAGCATGAGGGAGGAAAAGGACAACAAGAGAAAAGAAGACAAGCAAGAACAAAGGGAGACCAGGACAACAGGTGCAAACAAGACAGGCGAAGACATGAGGACAAGGGTACCTTGACAGAGAAGGGGCTGCCAGAGACGTGTATTCCTTGAGATGTAACTTCCATCCGATAGAAGCCTGATCTGTCTGGAGTGTATGTGCAGCTATAGCGCCCGTCATCAGTGGGAATGACAGAGACTGCGCATGTGAGGGCTTGCAGCTGAGCTCGACCATCACCGGCATCTGACTTTTCAGATCACCATCACACCTGCTCAGATGAGTCAAAGATGTAAATCAGCTTGATGCATGGACAGAGCACCTGCCTGAGCACAGCAGCTGCAGTGACACCAGCATGCCTATGTGGCTCTCTTTACTGTACGGCCACAAGGGTCATGTCACCACAGCAAGAGCGTATTTGCAGCACGCTTGCCTTAAGCAGCGCCAACAAACTTCTGGCAGGACGTTCTTGTGCAATGCCAAGTTTATTTTACATATGCTGGCCATTGTCAAGATGATCAGCTCAAGGGGAAGGCATACATTGCATCAGTTGAGTAAGTCAAGCACTGTCAGCAGATTCTGGGTAGCATCGATTTCACCCCTCAGTACCAAACAACTAATGTGAAGAAGCAGTGTATGTAAAGCTCAAGGAGCACCTGTTGCCAAATTGGTCTCGGCCTTCAATGAAGAAGCCAGCCAGCTTTCCTGTTGTACTGTGTATACGGCCAGGGCCGATCACAGTGCACTTGCGTGGTACCGGCTGCACAGGCAGCACCTTGACAGTGTATGGTGACTCTGCAACACGCTCCTCCCCACCTGTCATCCAGCAACAAGGACACCTCAAGGCTATGTAGTCCAATCCAGGTCGTCAGAACTCAGCAGGTGCACGATGAGGGCAGCTGCAGATGCCCTACGCTGCCACCAGCTCAGAATGATCATAAGAGAGAGCCTTGCTGTGTACATCGCGGCAAATCACCAAGGCCATGCAATACAGTATGGACATGGCAAGTCACATGTGATGGTTGCACTCAAGTTGGGACCTGACAGATGTTTGCACCATACCTGAAGCAGCTCAAGCATGCACAGAAGAGCTTATCTAACAATGTGCTCTTCAGGATACCAGAACGCCAATTTTCTTTATGAGAAACCCGTTTCAGAGTGGAAATGTAAACTCATCGCTTGGGAGACTAGTACCAGATGTTTCTACATTGCAGAGACATGCTAGAACGCCAGCTGGCATGCAGCAGCTAGAGGCAGAAAAAGAACAACCCCCTGAGCTTTGGACTCACTACCTCATATCTTGATCTGCTGGAGTGGGGTTGGGGGTGGGTGGGGGTTGGGGGCGCACCACCTGCTGTCTTACCTATGGTGATGTGCAGGTCATGCATGCCAGCTGCAGTGCAGCAGTATGTGACCAGGTAAGTCCCATCCTCTTTGTCTTCAAGGCTAGCATGTGTGGTAACCCCAGCCGGGCCCAGCAAATGAGCCATGAAATTGTCACCACCACTCAGACGCTTGTTTTTTAGCTCATCATATGCCTGTAAGCATGCATAAGCATGCGTCATGCCACTGCTCCCTTCTTGCTCATTGCACTTCATACTCACGAAGCTATCTTAGGCAATAATCTCAGGCAGATAATCGGCTGTTGTTGCAGGCATTTACTTGCATGTCAATATGTAGAGGCACTACAGCCATCGATGTAGGTAGACTGGCATCCTGAATGCATTGCAACAACCAGCTCACATTGACACACTCTCATGTCACAAAGCCTACTAGGGACTGGGTGAAACTGCACAATGTTTGTGAATGCATGACAAGGAATCACCTGGATGACAAATGAGGCAGTCTGTCCTGCAAGGGCTTTTGTGAGGCCTGGCCCTGACACCCTGGTCAGGGCTGGTTCAGCTGCTGACTGCAGCCATGCATCTTCCTCCCACTCCCCTCGGAATCTGGTGCCATCAGCAAACAAGCATGTGCCTTGCCCATGTCGCTTGTCATCCTTCCATTTGCCTGCAACCATTAGCAGAATTTTAAAAGCTAGCAATATACTATCGTAATCTGTTGATGTAACTATGACATTGCACAGTCATATGCCCTCAGACTTGGGTCATTACACCGTATCTTACCGGATCAAAGGGAACTCCAGCGCAAAGAAAGGGATTTGAAAGCGGTTTCGAAATATTGGTCATTATCACACAGTTGTCATTTTATCAAAAGCTGCTATCTCCGTGCTTTGCTTCTTTCAAAGGTCAGGTCAAGTATTGCTGGCATATGCCATCCTTGTGGCCCGTATTTTACTTCAAAGCAGAGCAGCGCTACAGTTCTGCTGCAACCTTGCGTGCAGGATGTCCATCACATCTTGTGCAAGCACACATCAATCTCATATGACCCTTGTTGATGCTAGAGCACTGCCGGCAGTGAACCCCAAATTTTATTTAGTAAGAAAAACCAGTTTGACTGAGCACATGCTTTGTCCCCGTTGCACAGCACTGACACACAGAGCCTGTACAAGTGTACAAAAGCACAAAAGCACGCGTGCCTTTGTACTTGTCCCCTGAAGCATAGACGCAGCCTCCCTGCCCATGCCGTACATCTTCTTCCCACTGACCCTCATACTGGTCCCCAGAGGCATACATGCATCTGCCCTGGCCATGACGTTTGCCAGCCTGCCAGCCCCCAACATACTTGCTGCCATCAGCCATCCTGCACACTCCTGCATGTACGCATAATACCTCTGCTGAGGAGACATGGGCCTGAAACCGTGTTGGGTCTGAGAGTAGGCGCTGGCTAACATGTGTCTTCACACTTGCTTCCTTTGTGAGATGCTGTGCGTTTCATCCGCCGCAGAGTTCAAGCTGACTCAGCAGGCTGATGCTAGACACTGCCTACATAAATGCCGAGGTGGGCAGTAACAGGTGGCAAAGGGGGAGTCAAGGTGGGGGGTCACTGGGGGGTGGGAGGGGTAGGAGAGTGAAAGGCTGTACCATGGCCATGAGGCTGGTCATCAAGCCAGTGGCCAGAATACTGGTACCCATCTCTCCTGCTCACCTTACCCTGCCTGCATCTGCAGCACAACACACACATGGATTTGTTGTCTACATGAAGCCTGGCTCACAAAATGTGCAAGTGTGAGAGCTGTACATGCTCAATCTGTGCAATAGACATGATGTCACGAGGTGCCTGCAGAGAAGCATAACAAGATCTTGGCTGGCCTTCAGTACACAAGTTGGCAGATGCAGGGGCAAGGGCAAGGGCAAGGGCAAGGGCAAGGGCAAGGGCAAGGGCAAGGGCAAGCTTTGACTGTAGGCAGCATTTGCCATACCTGATGCCACCTTCCCATTGGCCATCATATGCAGCACCATCAGCTGTGACACACTGTCCATGACCATGCTCAAGCCCTTCCTCCCATTGCCCTGTTGCATTCATAGCTGCACCTCTCACACTGCCCATACAATGTTGTCACATGTTCTATGAGTTGCCAGCTACATCCATATGATGCACTTGTGCACAGATGTTTCAACACTCAAACAATGTCGAGAAAGAAAGCAATGTGACCCATTTCTCCAGTAACTTATGTGGACAACTCTGCACGCTGTCGCATATACTGGCATTAGCAGCTGTGAGGACATGTGTTTGTAGACACGTTGCTGCGTTGTCCAAATGTGGCTCTGGTGGAGGCTGCATTTGTCAATGGGGTCACAACTCACGGGCAGTGCAGAGGTGAGCATTGCAGCATGCACAGCATGTCTGCAAAGCTGTACAGCCTTACAACTTGTCTGCTGGCACCTAGGACTCCATGCTTTGTTGCTTATATCAGTCATCAGTGCATTGCATAAGTGGATCATGGCTGCATAGCTGCTGTTGGCTGATCCAAGTGCACCCTTGACTGTTTGCTGCTTTGCTGCACTTAGGCTGCAGTGCAGGGATGCTGCATGGCTGCTCAAGCACGTTGCCTTACCCATGTACTTTCTGACACCAGTCTGATGGACAATCCCAAAGCCATGCCACAGCATGCCTTTGAACTGCCCTTCATACTCAGTCTTCCCATCAGCAGAGTACCATTTGCCTTTCTGCGGCTGCCCTAGATGCCAGCTGCATTCATAGTACGAATTGTCTGTGAGTGTGAGCCTGCCTTGCCCTTCCATTGTGTCAGCTTCCCACTCGCCTTCATACCAGTCCTTGTTGCTGAAGGTATGTCTGCCCCAGCCTGAGCGCTGGTCCTGATTCCATTCTCCTGTGTAGACTGCACCATCCTCATATGTGCATGTACCCTCCCTGTGTGCAGCAGGTCATACTAATGTTGCCGCCTTGCAAGTGCAGCAATGGCAGAATAGTCAGCTATGTCAATAGGCAAGAACTGGTAGCTGTAAGGGGAACTTGTGGAGCCTTTGGCCATCTTGCAGCACATAATGTCATCTACTCAGCACAGTCTAGGCTACTCAGTGACTCTCACAGACCCATCTGTCGTGTCGTCTTTCCATTCTCCATCATAGCATACTGGCTTGGGCTGCTCGCCATCTTCTGTTGACTTGTGTCTGTCAAAAACAGCGTGACCAGTGCCATCACGCTTGCCATAGCGCCACCTTCCAGTGTAGACATCCCCACTTGCACAGCTTAACCTGCCATAACCGTGCCTAAGATTGCCAAGGGTGTCCCCCTGCACATGCACACACTACGCAGTCAGCAGGAAAAACGTCATGACGGGACATCAGCGGCTATGCATGGCACGTGCCAGCAAGCATTTTTGGCAAAGCACCTCAGTGTTTGAGCTTACATCATAGATATCTCCTGTTGCATAGTGCACAGTCTGCTCAGTGCGAGGTTCCAAATCACCGTAATGGTTCATTGCCTTCTGCAAATCAGACCTGCAGCAGGAACTGCATGTATATGCACCATCACGAACCCCAAGCCCAGCTTTGATTATCAGCAGATGCCGCAAGCAAGCACTCGACGCGGATCACCCAGCCAACTCCTCTGCATCTGAGTAGTGGCTGTCATCATCCCTGACATGAACCTGAGCACTTATGAGTTGTTTCAGGCGTTCTACTTCGACGGCAAGTTCTGTTGCTGTGATCATTTCTGGCACAGATCCCATGGCGGGTAGCGTGTACAAAATCCACTGAAAGGAAAAGTAGACGAGTACTGTGCCGAAGGAAGAAAGACACAGGGTACCGTCACCTCGTTGCCTAGCTTGATACCAATCCACGATGTGCATGCATCGATATGTGTGAAGTTGGCGTTAGTTAGTTGGCGTTTCCTTTCAATAGTTATTTACGTTTACGATATATATATAAGTACCTGACTGACTACTGACTATCAGTTTGAAGGGGTGCTCATACCCTGACTATCACACATGCAGGCTGGGTGCTGCAGCTGCCTTGTGCAGGTTGCATGACAACTTCTCAGCGCCTCATTCTATATCAGTTTGGCCAGTGAAAAGGCATACATCTGTACAGAGCGTTATGTACGAATTGAACATTGCCAGCCATGTAGAATTGAACATGTAGAACATGTAGAATTGCCAGCCCTGCCTTGACTTGTAATTATGTGTGCAAGAATTCAGGACTGAGTGCCATGCAATGTCAACTTTAGTTGCCAACTTTGCCAGGTGTTGTACAATACCGTTCACTGATCACCCTACCTACACAGCTGAATCGAATCGCCGGTGCGCCAACAAGCGCAAACGATGCATCGAGAGACGTGCAAGGTGTATGTAGTGCCGTGAGCGCGCACGACTCCGTGTCCGCAGGCGGTGACTGCGCATTGGCAGTGCGATTCGTCCTCTGTGCAGCATCAAACGCGGATTGGTCCAGCACAGACGTCGTGCAACACACAGCAACATTCAACTGGAGGGTCATTGTGCAGCATCTGAAACAAGCCCGTGAAGTCGTCTTGACTTGCGATACTCTGACACATTGAGTTGCAACTCAAGGCATATCGAAGTGCAGCGGAAGCCATGTCTCTTGTCAAAGCCAGCACACAAACTGCACAGACAGCAGCATACCATGTCGGTGCTCAAGTCTGGGTGCCAGTCAAGGGTCCAGCAGATGCTCTTGGCAGAAAAGGTGCAGCGCGCTGGGTCAGAGGCAGAGTCACAGCAGTGTCTACAGAAAAGAA
>JAABUP010000917.1_pt1 | contig 63174 bp, 63 predicted proteins | sample 5559201 | NCBI WGS metagenome assembly JAABUP01 (sample SAMN10711887, study PRJNA513373) | rock metagenome | isolation source: Antarctica rocks | place: Antarctica
CGGCCCTTCGGTCACATGACTATTCTGCCTGTCCCACAAGGGATTCCGTGGACGACACGCGACAACATCCCGGCCAGTACAGAGCTTCCTTCGGCAGCTACGACTTCAAAGCACCTGACCAGTTACCGCCTCGCTACGTTCTGCAAGAGGCCGATACCGATCGCGGTGGCAAACAGAGCACTCCCACCGTAGCTGAGGAACGGCAAGGGAAGGCCGGTCACCGGGGCTAGCCCGATGGTCATGGCAATATTGATGAAGCACTGAACAGCGAGCCAGGCCGTAACCCCTGTCGCGATCAGCATGTCGAAGGGCTCAACAGCGCGGGCTGCTAATCGCAACCCTCGGCTGAGCAGCACCGCGTACAACAGCAGGAGCACGCTGCTGCCCGCGAAACCCGCTTCCTCGCCCACCACCGTGAAGATAAAGTCCGTCTGCTGCTCGGGAACGAATCCGGCGTTGGTCTGGTCGCCCGCGAGATAGCCCCGGCCGAGCAACCCACCCGAACCAATCGCGACCTGCGACTGCTCCAAGTGGTAACCCACGCCGCTTGTGTCGTTCTGCGGGGCCAGGAACGCCGTGAACCTGGCCTGCTGGTACGGTTTCAAAACATGAAGATGCACGGCGGCGGCACCGCCTAGCAGCCCGAGCGCGAGCAGCCCGGCGACCCAGACGCGACTGGCACCGCTGACGGTGACCTGGAGCACCACCATCACGACGAGCACAATCGCCACGCCCAGCGCGGGCTCGGTCAGCACCAGCAGCAGCGGGACGGCCACCACGGCCAGACACCGGAGCACGGCGCGGCCCTCGGGCCGGTTGTCCGTGCGCTCCGCTCGGACAATGTCACCCAGCAGCACCGCCGAGATCAATACCAGCACAACCTTGAAGAATTCGCTCGGTTCAAGTTCGACCGGCCCCAACTTGAACCAGGCGTGCGCGCCGTTGATAGTCGCACCCAGCGGCGTCAGGACAGCCACCAGGGCCAACAGGGTGCCCACATAGAGAGACGGGAGCAGCCCCGCGACGACCCGCAGGTTGCACCGTGTCGCGGCTACCGCCAGCAGCACACCGACCGCCCCATTCATGAGGTCGCGCTTGAGGTAGTACAACGGATCCCGCCCTTGCGCCAGCAGGTGGTTGCGTGTCGCTGCGTACACCGCCATGCACCCGGCTCCGAACAAGGCCATTGACACCAACGCCAGAACAACGTCGGGTGGCCGCAGCCAGAAGAACCGGTGACGCCAAACCCGTTCCCGCACCGTCCAACTACCTCTGGCGCGCACAGAACCTCGCGTGGCCGGCTGTGGCCGGAAGACCGTGCTCGACACAGACATCCCCTGTTCCTCGCACGCCTAGAGCGCCCAGCTGGTTTGCCCGCCCTCCGGCTGGAAGCGGCGCCGGCGGTTGGACGATGGGCCCCTAGTAGAGGTTCCCGGGTAGACGTCGCCGCGTGCGGCAGCGCGCCGCGACGGCGCCTACCCCTGCCCAGCCGACAAGGCCAACGTGGCGGCCGGCTCGGGCAAGTGCTGCAGCTAGGGCGGGTCGCCTTAGTTGCGGCGTTGACCTGCGGGACGGTCAGCTCATGTGACGTGATCAGGTGTTGACGGAGGAGCAGTGGGCGGTGATCGAGCCGGTTGCTGCCTAGCTCGAAGGGGGCCGTCGTGGCCGCCATCCTGGCCGCGTTGGGCACCTCCTGGGCGACCATCGCCTCGCACTACCTGCCGCTCGCCGCTGGTCGGGCCATGTTCGCCCACCGACCCAGCGACCCGGGCACGCTGTCCCCCGGGGGCGGCACCCTCGCGATGCTGGTCTGGGTACTCGTCTCCGTGATCACCGCCGCCGAGCTGCTCACCACATGCGACGCGTAGCGCACCGCTGACCGCCACTGCTGCTCGGCGGAGGCACCGCCGGCTACCGAACTTAGGATGGTCGATCCTGGTGGTGGTGTTTTGGTGTGGGGGCCCCTGGGGGCGGGTGTATGGTACCGCGGTACTGGGCTCACTTCTCGGTGGCAACGACGACGTTGGGCCGGCCCTGTGGGACCTCCCGTAGCCCGGGACGTCTAGCACGTGGTGCGGCGCCAGCTCGTCGCGTCGACCGCTCCGAGGTCCGCCCAATCCGCCTGCAGGTTTCCGAGGTGCCGGTGGCCTTGTTCTTCGCGGCCTCGTTCCCGGCGGTCGTCAGTCGGCCGGCGCGCGACAGCGCACTACTGCCGCCAGCGCCCTGCCCGCGCCCGTCCCTGGGTGCGCGGCCGGAGTGGGGTCGCCACCATCGCGCGCCCCCGCTGTCCCGCTTCAGACTGTCGGGTTGGCGATGGCGAGCTTGGAGCGGACGAGCATCAGTGGCGCCGTGGGGTCGTGCGGCTGGGGGATTGCTGCGAGTGTGAACTCGGCGATGGCGCCCGGGCGGAACACCAGGCAGTGGGTGGAGCCACCGAACTGGAAGTACCCGAGTTCTTCCCCCTTGCCGACGTGGTAGCCGGGCGTCACCTTGGGGTCGATCATGCAGGAGGACACCTCGACCATGCCGATTGGCACGAAGGCAACGAGGCCGATCACGGGATCATCGGCCTCAATGAGGATGATCGCTCGCGCCGCGACGTTGGCGATGTAGGACTGCGAGTTCGTGGGCTCGTCCGCGTCGCGGCCCTCGGAGGCGGCCTCCGCGTAGTAGGTGCCGTCCACGACGAAGGCCCGCGTGATGGTCCCGGCTACCGGACTGTGCCAGCGGTGGTAGTTGTTGGCGCTTAGGAATGCCTGGTAGACGGTGCCGCCGACGAACTGGTCGACCGAGTCATCGTTGGCCAGCATGTCCTGCAGCGAGTACGGCTGGCTCTTGATCCAGAACCGGTCGGAGCGCTGCACGTCGGTGCTGATGCCGTAGGGCGTGGATTCGCAGGCGCTGACGATGACCTTGTCGTCGTCAGGCGAGGCGACCGGGCGCTGCCCGTCTTTGAAGCGTCGGGTGAAGAAGTCGTTCCACGAGGTGAAGCCCCAGTGCTCGTCGCTTGGATCGTGCTCGTACTGGTCCATCCCCACCGTCCGCTGAGCGGCGGCGCTGCGCCACCCTGACGGCGAGTCGTTCAACACGTACAGCGAGTCGTTGCTGCTGAGGAACTCGCACCAGGCCTGCAGGATCTTCTTCAGGATCGCGTTTACCCGAGGGTCGTGGAACGCGGCGAACCCGGCCGGCGTCCCCATCGTCCAGTCCAGGATCGCGCCGAGCGGCGTGGCCACCATTGCGTCACCGAACTCCGGCGCCATCGTCAGCACCTCGTTGATCATTTGCAGCATCTGCTGCGCGTTCTCCAGGTGCCGTTTGCGGTAGGGCTTGCCGGCCGGCACCTGGGCGATCATCTGGTTCATATACATACGGACCACGGGGTCCGTCTCGATCAACTGCTGGAACTCGACGATGACCGGGTGGAGCACGATCTGTGCGCCTTTCGCCGCCACCCGATCCCGGTGGCCGGCCAGCCAGGCTTCCAGGTCGTCCTGGTCTTCGGGCAGCCAGCCCGCCCGGCGTGGTACGTCCACCGCCTCTGCTCGAGTCGTCACACTAGAAACCTACGGCGCCCGGATCTCTTGGGTGGCGCGGTGGTGCGCGTCGTTCCCTCCCTCGACGCGGACGCGGACCCCACGAGCCGTCGCTGGTTGGGCGGCGATCGGGGCGAGAGAACCGAGCGACGCACTCGGCGACTGCTCTGGCCCTCAACCGTGGTGCTGAACGGCGGGGCAGCGCTACCGTCGTGGATGCGCATTGCCCGCGCGCTTGCCGCTCGGCGCGGGCTGGGCATTGGCTCACGATCAGCGCTATCTCGGGGTCCAGTGGTGCCCGGACTGCCAACGGCCCTGCACTCGGGTCGGCCTTGGTGGTCTGTGCCGTGACTGCGGGGCACAGCAGACTGTTGACGAGCTGCTCGCCAAGGCGACGATCAGGACTTCCCAGGCAAGATCCATTGGATGGAAGCCTTCACGCAACCCGGCGCGGTTCAACCTGCCCGTGGCCGTCCCTACCCGTGACCGTCGGCGCAGGACCCGGTCGGGGCGGTGGCGGCCGAGCCGGTTGGAACGGGTGGCCGGTGTTGGCGAGGTGGTGGTCCCCGTTGCCGTGGTTGGCCTCGCGGCGGGCTCCGACCGGCCGTCATCACGGTGGTCGCCGCCGTCGGCCCGCTCATCCGGGGGGAGACGCCGTCGCGGGGCTGCGCGCGTCCCCCGGCATGAGTGGCAGTGATCCTTTCGCTTGCCCGTCACTGCAACTGGCCGCCGTGCCTGTTAGCAGGACGGCGGCGAGCCGGGTGTGACGTGATGACCAGGCGCGCCTACCCGGCGACCGGCTCCTCGCGGGTCAGCATGAGTCTGGATCTGGTGGGGCTAGTGGCTCGTGGGGCGTCTTCGTGCGTAGGGGTGTCACTCGCAATCCGCGACCTACGCCGAGTCCCGCTCCCCACGCCTACTCGACATAGGCGACACAGCCGAACGCATGCGCTCGCAGTTCCCACGACCGACCAAGGTGCAACTAAACGATCTTGCGCCCCTCCCGCCGGAACCCCGCCCCCCTTCGAGCATGGAAACAGGACACACCTCTTGCATCCAGGCTTGTTCGTCGTGACGGAATGCGGGACGCTCAGGGTGGTCGTCACCCCGGCGGGAGCGACTGCGGTGCTCGCCTGCTAGCTATTTGGCTGGCCGCCCGACGTGGCGGTTGTAGGCGGTGACGACCGCGGTGAGGGCGGGCGCGATGATGTCGAGGTCGCGGTCGTAGACCAGGCCGGCGTCGATTGCCGCGCTCAGCCGTTGGAGCTGGTCGGCCCAGCCCTGCGGGGTCCGTCGGGCGATGTCTGGCTGGGGTGGCGCGGGCTGCGGTGGTCCCCAGGGCAAGAACACGACCTGCTTGGTGCGCCGCTCGACAACGGTGACGGCGCTGCGCCCCGACGCCGCGGCCCGGGCCTGTTCCCAGGCCCGCTGCCGGCACGCTGCCGAGCACCAGGTCGGCACCCGGCCACGGGGCTTGACCGGGAATACCGTGTGGCACCACGGGCACATCAGCTCGGTCGCCCGGTCACTCTCGTTGTGAACCAGCTGCACCAGTACCGGCTGTCCGCGATTCACCGTCATGTCATCGCCGGCAGCTGGCGCAACAACCTTCGCGTCGACGCCTGCGGCCGGCGCTGCCGGCGGCCTGGAGGCCTGATCGAGGGCCTGGAGGTCGGTCTTCCGGTCCAGGTCCTGGCGGTGCCGGCGGGCCCGTTCTCTCGCCTCGAGCTGCTTGCGAGCACTGGCCTTGCTCATCCCGGAACTCCCCTCTGACCGGGGTGACACCGGGTTGACAGCCCCCCGGCAACAGTCTCGCAGCATTACGTCACGACGGAAAGAGGCCAGGATGCAAGAGGTGTGTCCGGTTTCCATGCTTGAAGGGGGGCGGCGTCCGTTGGGGGAGGGGCGCAAGATCGTCGCGGCTCGCGACGATTGGCGCGGTGGTGGCGAGCGCAAGTACGGGGCTGGTGGTCCGGTCGGTGGTTGGAGTCCGGTCGATGGCCGACGAGTGGTTCGCTGGGCAGCCGACTCGTCGTGGGTAAGCGCCGCGACGAATGCCTCGGTCGGCTCGGTAGGGCGCGTTGGACCCGATGCGTCAGCTTGGTGCGCCCGGAGGTCGCGGAGCTCGACCGGGACCGCGACGCCGCCGACGCCCGCGTCGAGGCCGCGACCGCACGGGCGTTGCTCATGCTCAAGCGTCGCGAGCAGGACCGGACCCGGCTCGCCGCGACCACTGCTGAGCTGGGCGAGGCCCTGCAAGCGCTGCTCGGCGAGGACGTCGGCGTGAACTCGGTTGCCGCGCGTCCTCGATTCGAGATGCCGAAGTGAGGCGCCGCACCCCCGAGCCCGGTGCCCGCCGGCCCCGAGACCAGGCGGTCTGCTCAGCGGCGGCCGCGCTGGCCGCGCTGGGCCTCTGGGGTGGGACGCCGCTGCCCGGCGACCCGTACTCCAGCTGGGCCGCTGAGCCCCGCTGGCGGCTGGTCCTCTCCCGCGTCCGGCTCCTGGACCTGCTCGCGGACGCGGCGGAGGCAGCGGGCCGGGCGGAGGCAGCGGGCCGGGCGGAGGAGGCGCTGCGTCACCTCGGGGCTGCGATTGCCGACGACCGGTACGACGAGCAGCGCCACCTGTGCGTCGCCCGCCTGCACTTGGTGCAGGGGCGCCGCGCCGCGGCCCGGACGTGGCTGCAGCAGGCGGCGGCGGGGCTCGCCGAGCTCGGCGAGGCGGAGCCCCAGGAGCTGCGCGACCTGCGCACCCGAGTCCACCCCTCGGCTCTCGCTGACGTAGTGGCCACTCGGCTCCGGCAACGCGTTGCAGGACAGCCAAAGCCCATCACGAGCACAGATATGCAGGCAGTCGGCTGCAAGCGGGTGGCCTTACACGGCCGCTCGCCAGCGTTGCTCGTTCGTCGTTACCGGAACGTGACCTCGGTAGGGCAGTGACCCCCCGGTTCAGGACCCCTCCCTGCTGAAGAGTCAAGGACTACGCGGCGATCTTTGAGGCGCCGCGCCGGAGGGGAGACGCGATGACTACAAAGCAGGCGCACCCGTACGACGCGACCGACGACCAGCTGCACGATGTCTCGAGCGCGGCTATCTACTTGCGGTGCGGGCCGCGGCTGATCTACCGCTTGGTCCGCGAGCGGAAGGTCACGTACACCCGGGCCGGTCGCGAGTTGCGCTTCTGGCAGTCAGACCTCAACACCTACCTCGCAGGTCGTACGACCTCCCCGCTGGACGCTGCCTCACGCCTATGACCGCTGCGAACCGCTCAACATCCAAGCGGGAGGCAGCGGGCGCGCTTCTGCGCCAACACGCCGCCCAAGCAGTGTCCGAAACGACTTTGCTCGCGCTCCAGCACGTCACCTGCTCATGCGCTCAGCGACCTCGCGGTCGCGGTCCTCGGCGCCGTGCTGGTAGATCAGCGCAGCGCGGCTGGTGGAGTGCCCGGCTCGTCGCATGACCTCAGCAAGCGTGGCGCCGGACTGAGCGGCGAGCGTCAGGCCGGCGTGCCGAAGGTCATGCACATGCAGCTGGGGCAGTCCGACGGCGTCGCGGCTGCGGCGCCAGTAGCGGTGCACGTCGAAGGCGCGCAGGTTGCTGCCGTCGGACCGAACGAACACGCGGTCACAAGGAGGTCGCGGACCCCGGGTCTCGATGTGGAGCGCCATCGCGTGCACCGCCGGCTGTGGCAGGTGCACTGTGCGCACGCTGCCGGCCTTCGGCGCGGACACAAGAGTCTGCCGGTCGACGTCCTGCTGCTGACGTTCGATCCGGACCGACCCGGTGCCGGATGCCGAGTCGAGGTCGACGTCCCGCAACTCCAGGGCGAGAAGCTCACCGAGGCGCAGCCCGCCCCAGAAGGCCAGCAGCACGAAGGCCCGCAAGTGCTCGGGCATCCCCAAAGCGAGGGCCTCGACCTGGCTGCGGTCGACCAGCGGACGCTCTGCCGAGACCGGGTGACTGGCACCCTTGACTAGGCAAGGGTTGCGGGAAAGAAGCCCATCAACGGTGGCCGTCGCGAGGATGGCGTGCAGCAGGCGGTATGCCTGCGCCGCGGTCGTGGTGCCGACTTTGCTTGCCTCAGCGTGCCAGGAGCGGACGTCGGCGGGGCTGATCTTGGACAGGGGCTTTCGACCGAGCGCTGGTTCGATGACCTGGGATAGCCGTTTGCGGTACGTCGACATTGTGGAGGGGGCGAGTGGGAGACCACGCACCCTGCGCGTGTCGAGCCAGTCTGCGGCGTAGGCCGACAAGGTGACCGAGGCGCGACTGGGGTCCTGCCAATTCGCCCTCGCCAGGTCCGTCTCGACGCCGGCGATCCAACGGGCGGCCTCGGCCTTCGTGGCGAAGGTCGACGGCGCCGCGATCAGGGCGTTGGTGACGGGGTGGCTGTAGCGGGCTTGCCAGCGGCCGGAGGGCAGCTTGCGGAGGGAGCCGAACTGGCGCTTGCCACGCGTTCCCACCCCTGGAGCTTGGCACGCCAGAGCGGCATTTGGCACGCGTTTGGCATGCCGGGCGTCAAGCGAGGGTCGTGACTGAGGGCCTCAAGCACATAACCGCAGGTCAGAGGGGGTGCGCCCGGCAGGAGTCGAACCTGCGACCAAGTGCTTAGAAGGCACCTGCTCTATCCGCTGAGCTACGGGCGCATATCTCGGAGGCAGTCTCCCAGCCCCCGCGCGCAGCTACCAGCCGTCGGTCGCGGCCACCCGGGGCGCCAGGGCCAGCACCAACGGCGCCAGCGCCAGCTCGCTCTCTCTCGCGCACCGCTCATAGGCCTCGAGCGGGAGCCCGACCGGGTCCGCGAGGTCGTCGTCGCCGTACCCGTCGCCGGGGTCGTGCGCCAACCGGGCCACCGCTCCCGCCAACACGGCGTCGAGCCCCGCACCGGGAGGAAGGCCGGCGGCGGCGACCAGGCGCGCCAGCTCCATGACCGTAAACGCGGAGTCCGCAGCGGACGCGTCCAGCTGTACGGCGTAGGTCCGGTGTGCACGAGTAGCGGTCAGCACCAGCCGGGCGTCGCGGACCATGCCAGCGGTGAGCTGGCGGGCCGTGTGGCCGCCGGCGGACAGCCCGCGCTCGGCCAGCACGGCTTCGGTCAGGGCGGCGGCTGGCGCGCCGACCACAGCGTGGGTTCCGGCGCTGGCGACGTGCAGACCGGGCACGGCGTGGGCGAGCATCGCCGCAATCAAGGGGGAGCGGCAGATGTTGCCGGTGCACACGACCAGGACGTCCACCGGCGGCGGATCCGGTGCACGACGCGGCCACCGCACGGCCGCCACGCTAGCCCGGGCCCCGGCGCGCGAGCCGGACCGGGTCACCCTGGTAGTGATGGCCCATGCGTCTGGACGGAGCAGTGGCACTGGTGACCGGCGGGGCCTCCGGCCTCGGGCGGGCGACGGTGGAGGCGATGGCGACCGCCGGCGCCGGGGTGGTGATCGCCGACCTGCCAGGCTCTCCCGGTGCGGAGGTGGCCGAAGGTCTCGGAGACCAGGCGGTCTTCGCGCCGACGGATGTGACCGACGAGGCGTCCGTGCAGGCGGCCGTCGACGCGGCGGCCGTGCTTGGCACGTTGCGCGTGGTCGTCAACTGCGCGGGCGTCGGCACGCCGGGCCGCGTCGTCGGGCGGGCCGGTCCGCTGCCGCTGGCGGCGTTCGCTCAGGTCGTGACGGTGAATCTTGTCGGCACCTTCAACGTGGTGCGGCTGGCAGCCGCCGCTATCGCCGGGGCCGACCCCGTCGACGGCGAACGCGGCGTGATCGTCAACACCGCGTCGGTGGCGGCGTTCGACGGCCAGGTCGGGCAGGCTGCGTACGCCGCGAGCAAGGGTGGCGTCGCTGCGATGACGCTGCCCATCGCGCGCGAGCTGGCCGGCTCACTTATCCGGGTGATGACGATCGCGCCCGGCCTGTTCTCCACCCCGATGCTGGCCGGGCTGCCGCAGGAGGCGCGCGACAGCCTCGGCGCGCAGGTGCCGCACCCCGCTCGGCTGGGCGCGCCGGAGGAGTACGCGTCACTCGTCCGGCACATCGTCGACAACCCGATGCTCAACGGCGAGGTGATCCGCCTCGACGGGGCGATCCGGATGGCGCCGCGCTGACCGGAGGCGCGGCCGCGCACGCCGGGGCCGACGTGCACAGCGGGTACGACGGCGCGTCGCGCCCCCCGAAGCGGGTCAGCCCCCGGCGGCCAGCAGGCGCTGCAGCCGGAGGTCGCGCAGCAGGTGGTATCCCCAGGGCGACGCTCCCAGCGCGGCGAGGGAGAAGCGCTCGACCTGGGCGGTCGCTGGCGAGAGCGCCGCGTCGAAGGGGACCGGCCGCGCCACGCCGTCGGGCCCGGTGAGCGTGAGGGTCCCGCCCGCGCGGGCGCCCATCGTGTCGACGGCGGTGAGCACGCCGCCGGTCCCGACCACCTCGACGCGGCTGCCGGGCCGGTTCGTCGGCGTACCCGTCCACACATGCTGCGACAGCAGCACGCCGCGCCTGGTGGCGCCCGCGATGGCGAGGCCACCGTCGGCGCCCCGCTGCACCGCCAGCCGGGCGGCGTCCTCGCCGAGCAGCACAGCGAGCAGGTCCAGTCCCGGCATGGCCTGCGCGTCGACCACCCGCACCGCTGTCACCGTGCCGAGCTCGCCCTGCTCCACCATGTCGCCCATCAGCAGGTGCGCGGGGTGCCACCGCTCGTCCGCCGAGGTCCCGGCGACCAGCCCGTCGCAGGCCGCGACCAGGTCCTCCGCGTCCGCCGGGGTCGCGGCGAGGGGACGGGTGACGAGCACCGCACGCTTGGCGGCGGCAGCGGCGAGCACCGCCTCCAGCTTGCCGTCCGGCGCGGTGGCGACGAAGGCGGCCGTCACCAGCTTGTCGGCCACCGCATCGGGCAGCGAGGCCGCCACCCGCGCTCCGGGCAGCAGCGCGGCCAGCTGTGCCGCGGCCGCGGGCGAGGCGTCCCAGACGGTGACCGGGTTGCCGCTCGGCGCCGCCAGCAGGGCAGGGACGAACTGCTCGGCAGTGATCCGACCGCACCCGAGCAGCGCCCAGCCGCAGCCCTCGCGTGTCGGCCCGACGGTCGGCAGGCCCAGGTCCGCGGTCACCAGGCACATCGTCGTACGCCGCGAGGCCGGCCTGTGGACGCGGCCGTCCGCCGTCCACCGTCGGGCTGCCGGGCAGTCGGCGGCCGGCCCGGAACGGCGAGGGTCCCCGGTGCCGGGAGAGTCCCGGCTCGTCGTCCCCAGGAGGACCCGTGCTCGAGTACATGACCATCGTCGGCAACCTGACAAAGGACCCAGCCCTGCGGACCACCGACAAGGGCGTGTCCGTCGCCAGCCTGCGGATCGCCAACACCCAGCGTCGCTACGACAGGCAGACCGGGGAGCATTACGACGCCGACTCCACGTTCTTCACGGTCAGCGCGTGGCGGGGGCTGGGGGAGCACGTCGCGGAGAGCCTGCAGCGTGGCGACCGGGTGGTGGTGGTCGGCCGGCTCCGCCAGCGCAGCTGGTCGACGCCCGAGGGTGTGCAGCGGGTCGAGACCGAGATCGACGCCGAGCTGGTCGCCGTGGACCTCACCTTCGCCACGGCGAAGCCGATGCGGGCGCGGCGGCTCCCGGCGATCGGGCCGGATCCGCAGGCCGGCCCGGAGCAGTGGGTGACGCCGGTGGAGCGCGCCGGCGTGGACGACCCGGCGACGGACGCGGACTTCGCGGCCAGGGCCTTCGAGCTGGCCGAGGACGGGGCAGTGGCCGGGGCGCCAGCCTGAGCCAACGGGCGGGACGGCGCCACCGCTCCCCGACCCGGGCGCGGCGCAGGGAGCCGGGCCCGTCCCGCCTAGGCTGGCCGCATGGCCCAGTACATCTACGCGATGCGCAACGTGCGCAAGCGGCACGGCGACAAGGTCGTCCTCGACGACGTCACGCTCGCGTTCCTGCCCGGGGCCAAGATCGGTGTGGTCGGACCGAACGGCGCCGGCAAGTCCAGCGTGCTCAAGATCATGGCGGGGGTGGACGGCACCGACAACGGCGACGCCACCCTCACCCCCGGCTTCACCGTCGGGATGCTGGCGCAGGAGCCACCGCTGACCGAGGGCAAGGACGTCCGGGGCAACGTCGAGGAGGCGGTCGCGGCCACCCGCGAGCTGCTCACCCGCTTCGAGGAGATCGCCGAGAAGATGGGCGCCCCGGACGCCGACTTCGACGTGCTGCTCGCCGAGCAGGGCGACGTCCAGGACGCGATCGAGGCGGCCGACGCGTGGGACCTGGACAGCCGGCTGGAGCAGGCGATGGACGCGCTGCAGCTGCCCCCCGGCGACGCCGACGTGACGGCGCTCTCGGGCGGGGAGCGGCGCCGGGTGGCATTGTGCAAGCTGCTGCTGCAGCAACCCGACCTGCTGCTGCTCGACGAGCCGACGAACCACCTCGACGCCGAGAGCGTCGGCTGGCTGGAGAGCCACCTGGCGTCCTACCCGGGCGCCGTGCTGGCCGTGACGCACGACCGGTACTTCCTGGACAACGTCGCCGAGTGGATCCTCGAGCTCGACCGCGGCCGTGCCTACCCCTACGAGGGCAACTACTCGACGTACCTCGACACCAAGGCCAAGCGGCTCAAGGTCGAGGGGCAGAAGGACGTCAAGCGCAAGAAGGAGCTCGAGCGCGAGCTGGAGTGGGTGCGCTCCAACCCCAAGGCCCGGCAGGCCAAGAGCAAGGCCCGGCTGTCCCGCTACGAGGAGCTGGCCACCGCCGCCGAGCGGGCCAGGGGCAGCGAGATGGAGGGCATCCAGATCCCGCCCGGGCCGCGGCTGGGCTCGGTGGTGATCGAGGCGGACGGCCTGCAGAAGGGGTTCGACGACCGGGTGCTGATCAAGGACCTGTCCTTCTCGCTGCCCCGCGGCGGCATCGTCGGGATCATCGGGCCCAACGGCGTCGGCAAGACCACCCTGTTCAAGACCATCGTCGGCCTCGAGCAGCCGGACGCCGGCGCGGTTCGCGTCGGCGAGACCGTCAAGCTCGCCTACGTCGACCAGAACCGCTCCCGGCTGGACCCGAAGGTCAACATCTGGGAGACCGTCAGCGACGGGCTGGACCACATCAAGGTCGGGTCGCGGGAGATGCCCAGCCGGGCCTACGTCGCGAGCTTCGGCTTCAAGGGCCCCGACCAGCAGAAGGCCGTCGGCGTGCTCTCCGGTGGAGAGCGCAACCGGCTCAACCTTGCGCTGACGCTCAAGGAGGGCGGCAATGTGCTGCTGCTCGACGAGCCGACCAACGACCTCGACGTGGAGACACTGCGCTCGCTGGAGGACGCGCTGGAGGAGTTCCCCGGGTGCGCGGTGGTGATCAGCCACGACCGCTGGTTCCTCGACCGGGTGGCGACCCACATCCTGGCCTGGGAGGGGTCCGACGACGATCCGTCGCACTGGTTCTGGTTCGAGGGCAACTTCGCCGACTACGAGGCCAACAAGGTGGAGCGTCTCGGCATCGAGGCCGCCCGCCCGCACCGCTCCGGCCACCGCAAGCTCACCCGCGACTGACCCGGTGGTGCCCGCGGGGCCGCGTGCGATCGACCGGCGGCGGACGGGTGTGCTCTGATGGGCCGGTGACCGCCGGCGTGCACCTCACCTGCCGCCGGCACGTGGACCACGGCCGCACGCGCAGCTCCGCCTGTCGCCTCGCCTGATCCCGGCCCCCCCCCCGCGCCCCCCGGCGCCGGCGCGCCCTGCCCGGAGTCTGGAGACTGCCATGCCCTCTGTCGTGACCGGCTGGCGCGACGGCGACCCGGTGGGGCACCGACGCTTCCACCACCGTGCCTGGCCGCTGCCGCTCGAGCGCGGCGGGGAGCTGCCGCGAGTCCGGCTCGCCTACGAGGTCTTCGGCGAGCTCGCGCCGGACGCCGGCAACGCCGTGCTCGTCTGCCACGCGCTCACCGCCGACAGCCACGTCGCCGGGCCGGCCGGTCCGGGTCACGCCACCGCGGGCTGGTGGGGCGACATCGTCGGTCCGGGCGGCGCCATCGACACCGAACGCTGGTGCGTCGTCGCCTTCAACGTGCTGGGCGGCTGCCAGGGCTCCACCGGCCCGTCGTCGCCGGCGCCGGACGGGCTGCCGTGGGGGAGCAGGTGGCCGGTGGTCGGCGTCCGCGACCAGGTCGCGGCGGAGGTGGCGTTGGCCGACGCCATCGGCGTGCGTCGCTGGGCCGCCGTGGTGGGGGGCTCGATGGGCGGGATGCGCGCGCTCGAGTGGGCCGCGTCGCACCCGCTCCGGGTCGCCTCGCTGTTGCTGCTGGCCAGCCCCGCCGCAGCCAGCGCGGAGCAGATCGCCTGGTGCGCGACGCAGATCGTGGCCATCGAGGCCGACCCCGGCTGGCACGGCGGTGACTACGCCGCGCTGCCTGGCGCACCGGGCCCGGTGGTCGGGCTGGGCATCGCCCGCCGGATCGCGCATGTGACCTACCGCAGCGAGCGGGAGCTCGCCGAGCGGTTCGGCCGCTCGCCGCAGGGCGCCGGGACTCCGGCGGAGGAGGACCCGGGGGCGGGCGGGCGCTACGCCGTGGAGTCCTATCTCGACCACCAGGCGGCCAAGCTGGTGGCCCGCTTCGACGCGGGCAGCTACGTCGCGCTGACCCGGGCGATGGACGGCCACGACGTGGGCCGCGGCCGCGGCGGGGTCGCGGCCGCCCTCGGCGTCGTCCGCGACGCCGGGGTGCGCTGCCTGGTCGCCGGGATCGACACCGACCGGCTCTATCCCCTGCACCAGCAGCAGGAGCTGGCCGACGGGCTGGGGGTGCCGCTGCGGGTGGTGACCTCGGCGTACGGCCACGACGGCTTCTTGCTGGAGACCAAGCAGGTGGGCGCCCTGCTGCGCGAGCTGCTGGACGGCTGACGCGGCGCCGATCGGGCGCGCCGGCCCAGCGTCAGAACGCGCCGGTCACGCCCTCCTCCTCGGGGGCCTGCTGCCCACGCTCCGCGCGCGCACCGGGGTGCAGGTTGACCGGGGTCCGGTCCAGGACCGCGCCGACCATCGTCGCCAGGAACCGGTCGGGCCGCAGCGCCGGCGGGATCAGGTCGGGTCGCACGGAGACGACGACGTCGACCGGCTGCCCGTCGCCCGGCTCCAGCTCGACGGCGTCACCGGAGCCCGGGTCCTGCCACTCGACCACGACGAGACCGGTGGCGTCGTAGGCGTCCGGCTCGCTGGCCAGCTTCTCGAGCAGGTCGAGCAGGCGCAGCGCGGTGTCGCGCTCCGTCGCGAAGGCCGTGGAGCGCATGACGAACAGGAAACCGGTCGCCGCGAGAGGGTGGCGTCCCCGCAGGTTCTTCGCATCGCCGTAGCTCTCCTCGATGCGGTTCAGGGCGTTCTTGCCGAACGACGAGTCCATCCGCTTGGTGGAGATCAGCAGCTCGGGACCGCGCGCCCACTGGGCGATGACGACGTCGACCTGCTTCTCGTAGGCCTTGCCGAGGATCTTCGCGTCGGCGCCGGTGACGCCGGCCTGGACCTTGCCGGCATCGATCCGCTCGAACAGCTGCCTGCCGAGGTCGAGCATCCCCCGGGCGGTGCGCAGCATGGCCACCTCGCGGGGGAGGACCCGCGGGGCGCTGGCCCGCGGCCACACCTCGTCGGCGAGGAAGCCGGCGCGACGCAGCTCGTGCGCCACCCAGACGTCGACCGCCTTCGCCGGCATGCCGGACTGGGTCTTGAGGCCGCGCCGCACCGGGACGGCCAGCAGCTCCTCGAGCAGCCCGAGGTCAGCGCGGAACTCCTGGACACCGTCCGGGCCGGTGCGCCACGGCGGGCGGGGCGGCCGCCCGGCCACGAGGCGGTCGAAGTCCCGCCAGCCGGCGGCGGTCGCGTCCTCAACCACGGGTCTGCGAACGGCCCCTAGCGGTGCGACGCGCCCGCATCGCCAGCACCCCGCGCTGGAGGTGCTCGACCCTCGCGGGGGGCAGCCCCAGGCCGCGGACCAGCAGCGCGGCGTCGACGAGCGCCACCGCCCGGGTGAGGTCGCCCCCGGCGAGCGCGGCGGCCACGGCGGGCGCGACCGCCCGCAGCTCGTCCGCCGAGGACTCGACCGCCGCCGGGGTCGGGACGGGCAGCGCGTCGGCCTCGCGCGGCTCCAGCTTGAGCAGGCCCCCGCCGTACGCGCGTCCCACCACCTCCGCTCCGAGCCCGGTGAGACTGCTGAGCGCCGTCAGCGGCAGCAGCGCCGCTGCCGCCCGGCTGACCCCCGGATGCAGGTAGACCCCGTGCACGCTGTTCAGGTGATGGACCCGCGCCGTGTTGTCGGCGAACCGCGGGCTGTCGGCGTTCATGCAGGTCAGGAGCAGGTCCGCGGGTGGGGGGACGGGCACGCGCCACCACGGGCTGCGGACCCGGCACTTGTAGGCCTGGTCCACGCCGCCCCGCTGGCCCTCCACGAGGTACGCCGCGGTGGCCGGATCGAGGTCGAGCGTGGCGGCCGGGCGGAGCAGCCAGACCCGCTCGTCGGCGGTCGCCAGCTCGTCCCAGTCCCGCCGGGCGAAGCGCAGCCGACGCAGGTGGCGGCTGCCCGGCGGCGAGATCGCCAGCAGGTCGGCGGGCCGGATCCCCCGCCGGCGGACCTCGCTCGGTCGCAGGCCGAAGAAGCTGTTGCGCCCGGTGACGGCACCCAGGGTGGTCTCGCCCCACGCGGCCAGCGTGCCGACGCCGGCGTGCGCGTGGACGGCCCGGGCGGAGTCCAGGGCCTGCCGCGGCAGCAGCGCCTGGGTCCACTTGCCCCTCGGGGCGTCCGGTGACCAGACGGTGGCGGGGGCAGCCGCGCCGCCGAGCTTGGACAGCGCTGCCAGGTCCCCGATCTGGAGCACCTCCATGTGGTCGGTCCCTCCGGTGCCCTCCGCCAGCAGCAGGACCACCTCCTCCAGGACCCCCGGGAAGACCCGGTCGGTGAACATCACCAGCCGGACCCGGCCGAAGCGCCGCAGCAGGAATGCGCGGACGTCGGCGGCGTAGTTGACGCTGAGCAGCTCGGCCGGCAGCACGAGCCCGAGCCGGCCGCCGGGCTTGAGGAACAGCGACGCGTGCACGGTGAAGGCGGCCCACGAGGACGCCAGCCCGGTCAGGCGCACGCCGGCATGCAGTGCCGCCCGCAGGCCGGCCGCCCGGTCCGCCCCCTGGAAGTCCTGATAGCGGACATAGGGCGGGTTGCCGATCACCACGTCGAACGCCGGCCGCGGCGGCTCGGCGAAGAAGTCCCCGACCCCGATCACCGCGTCGAAGCCGGCCTCGGCCAGCCGGTCCCTGGCCACCCGCGCGCTCGGGGCGTGCAGCTCGTGACCGGTCAGCCCCGGCCGGCGCGCACCGAGCCCGGACAGCCGGCGGGCGGCAGCGAGCAGGAACTCGGCCTCCCCGCAGGACGGCTCCAGCACCTCGTCGTCCCGGCTCCGGACCGCCCAGGCGGTGACGTAGGAGGCCAGCGCCGGCGGGGTGAAGAACGCCCCGCGCGCCTTTCTCCCCGCCGTGCTCACTGCCGCGGACGTCACCGCCCGACGCTAACCAGCCGCGGTGACAGAACCGGCCGCTGGCGCCGCGTGTCGTGCCGCCCAGCCCATGTTCAGGGTCGGGACCTAGGGTCGGGTGGGTGGCCGGTGCGCAGGTCGTCGTGCGCGGCCTCGCCCACCGGTACGCCGCCCAGCGCGGGCGCACAGGCACGCCGCCGTTGACGGTCCTGCACGACCTCGACCTCGACATCGAGCCCGGCGAGCACGTCGCGCTGACCGGCCCGAGCGGCAGCGGCAAGTCCACCCTGCTCGCCGTGCTGGGGGGCCTGGAGAGGCCGCAGACCGGTGCCGTGACGGTGGGTGGCCACGACCTGACCCGGGCGCACGGCAGCGGGCTGGCGGCGTACCGGCGGGCGGTCGTCGGCTTCGTCTTCCAGCACTTCGGCCTGCTCGACACGCTCACCGCCCTGGAGAACGTCGAGCTCGCGGCAACCCTCGCCGGCACCCCCCGACGCGAACGGCGGGAGCACGCGGCGGCGCTGCTCGACGAGGTGGGCCTGTCCGGGCGTGCCAGGCATCTGCCGCCGCAGCTGTCGGGGGGTGAGCGGCAGCGGGTCGCCATCGCCAGGGCGCTCGCCAACGACCCGTCGCTGGTGCTCGCCGACGAGCCCACCGGCAACCTCGACGACCTGGCCGGCGCGCGGGTCGCCGAGCTGCTCGAGCGGCTCAACGCCGAGCGCGGCTGCACCCTGGTCGTGGTCACCCACGACGAGGCAATCGCCGGCCGCGCCCTGCGGCGGCTGCACCTGCGCGAGGGGCGTGCCGCATGACGTGGGCCGACGCGCTCGCGCTGGCCTGGAGGGGGGTACGGCGACGCGCCGGCCGGGCGGCGCTCACCGTGCTCTCCGTCGCCCTGGCCGCGACATTGCTCGTCGCGCTGCTGACCGTTGCCGGGACGGCGCGCACCCGGGTGTTGTCGCAGCTCACCAAGGGCGGCCCGCTGTCCGGGATCAACGTGGTGGCGGCCGAGCCCGACCTCGCCCAGCTGGACCGGGACAACGCCAGGCCGGGCCGGGCCAAGGCGCTCGACGACGCTGCACTGCAGGCGATCCGGCGGGTGCCGGCGGTCGCCAGCGTGGTGCCGATCCGGAGCACGCCGGTGCTGGTGCAGGCGCCGCTGCCGTCGGGTGTGCCGGCACCGAGACCGGCCCGCGGCGACGACCACCTGCCGGCCGGCGCACCGGTGACCTTCACCGACCTGCTTGTCGGCGTGGACCTCGCCGCCCTCACCGAGCTGCCGGTGACCCCGCTCGTCGGGCGGTTCCCGGCGCGGGGGAGCAGCAACGAGGTGGCGGTCACCAGCGGCTACCTCGAGCGGCTGGGCCTCACCCGCGCCGACGCCGGCAAGGTGCTCGGCACCGAGCTCACCGTCGGCGCCCCGCGCGCCGAGGACACGGCCGAAGGGCAGCGCACCCGCGGTCGTTGGCGGCGCTACGTCATCACCGGCGTGGTGGCCCAGGAGGCGTCCCCCGGCCAGCTGCTCACCAACGCCGCAGAGGTGCAGGCCGGCCGGGACTGGACCCTCGGCGGCGCGAGCTTCGGCGACGTGGACCAGCGCCGGGCGCTGTCCTCGCCGTACGCCGGGGTGTTCGTAATCTCCCGTCAGCTCGACGACGTGGCCAGGGTCCGGGCGCAGATCACCAGGATCGGCTACTCCACCTCTGCCCCGGAGAACCTCGTCGCCAGCGTCGAGCGATACCTGCGGGTGGTGCAGATCGTGCTGTCCGGGATCGGGCTCATCGCCCTGGTGATCGCCAGCCTCGGGATCGCCAACGCGATGCTCGCCGCGGTCCGCGAGCGGCGCCGCGAGATCGGGGTGCTCAAGGCGATCGGTGCGCGGGACATCGACGTGCTGCGCGTGTTCCTCGTCGAGGCGGTGGTGCTCGGTCTCGTCGGCGGCCTGCTCGGCACGCTGGCCGGCTGGGCGGTGGCCAAGCTGGTCGCGGCCGTGGTCAGCGGCTACCTCACCTCGCAGGGGCTCGCCGGCGTGGGCGCCGACCTGCCGGTCGTCGTCGCCGTCGGCGGGGTCCTCGGCTCCGGGCTGCTGGCGTTGGTCGCCGGTGCCGTCCCGGCGCTGCGGGCGGCGAGACTGCCTGCACGGGAGGCGGTGGGGTCCGCGTGAGGCTGCTCGCCGCCCTCCCGCTGCTGCTGCTCGCGGCCTGCGGCGGCTCCGTACCGACCGCTGCGGGGCCGGCGGCGACCGACCCCGGGCGGCCGCTGACCTACGTCGCGGTGGGGGCGAGCGAGACCGTGGGCTTCGGCGCCGACGACCCGCTGTCGCAGGCCTGGCCGCAGGTGCTCTTCCACACGGCCCTGCCGCGGGCCGCGACCTTCGTCAACCTCGGGATCCCCGGCGAGACGGTCGCCGGTGCGATCACCGACGAGGCGCCGGAGGCGGTGCGGCTGGCCCCCGACCTGGTGACCGTCTGGCTCAACGTCAACGACGCGCTGCGCCGGGTCTCCGCCGCGTCCTACGAGCAGCAGCTCGGCCGGCTCGTGCACACCTTGCGGCGGGGGGGCAGGACGGCGGTGCTGGTCGCCGACACGCCGCCGCTGGACCGCCTTCCGGCGTACCTGTCCTGCCTGCCGACCTCCCAGGGCGGCACCGGGGGCGGGTGCCGCATCCCCACCGGGCTGGCCGTGCCGACACCGGAGCAGGTGCGGGCCGCGACGGCGGACTACTCTGCGGCGGCGGCCCGAGTGGTGACCCGGGAGGGCGCCGTGCTGGTGAAGCTCTCGACGGCCGTGCTGGCCGCCCGGCAGTCCGGCACCGAGGCGGCGCTCTACGGCAAGGACGGCTTCCACCCCTCCACCGAGGGGCACCGGCGGGTCGCCGCGGCGTTCGCCCGGGCGCTGAAGGGCGTGCCGCTGCCCTGACGGTTCGCTCGTCTGAGAGGCTGGGGACTCCCACGCGGCGCGCCGGCCCGGGGGACAAAGGAGACAGCACCCCGATGCCCGGCACTGCCCCCGGCCGGCTGGCCCTGCTCGCGCGGGTCGTGCCGATGCTCGCCCTCGCGCTCGTGACGCTGCTCGTGCTGGCCCGCCCCCAGCAGACGGCGGCGGCGCCCTCCGCATCGACCGCCGGGCGGGTGCACGCGGCGGCCCACCGGGTGCTGCACCCGGAGCTGCACCCGCACATCGTGGACCCGGCGGCGGGGGGGCGGGGCGCGGCGCTGGCCGACGTCCGGTCCGCGCACAGCACCGCCTACTCGGTGGACCTGCCGGGCGGCCCTCGCGGCTATGTCCTGCACGTGCCGGCTGACCTGCCGGTCGGGCCGCGGCCGCTGGTGCTCGTGCTTGCCGGGCTGTGGACCAGCGCGCAGGCGGTCGAGCGCTCCTCCGACTTCGACGCGGTGGCCGACGCGCACGGGGCCGTCGTGGTTTACGCCGACGGGATCAAGGACTCCTGGAACGCCGGCCACTGCTGCGGATACGCCGCCGCGCACCACATCGACGACCGCGCGGCGCTGCGCGGGGTGGTCGACGCGGTCGAGACCCAGGTGGACGTCGACCGGCGCCGGGTGGTGATCGCGGGGTTCAGCAACGGCGGGATGCTCGCCTACCGCTTCGCCTGCGAGCAGGCCCGTGGGGTGGCCGGCATCATCGTCGTCAGCGGCGCCCTCGTGACCGACGGCTGCGCCCCGGCGGCCCCGGTGGCCGTCGTCGTGAGCCACGGCCTGTCCGACCACACCGTGCCCGACGCCGGACAGACCACCAGCGACCTGCTGCACACCTTCACCCCGTCGGTCGCGCAGAGCGTCGCCCCCTTCGTCGCCGCGGACACCTGCACCGAGCCGCGGATCAAGCGGCTGCCGCCGTACAAGGTGCAGATCTACCGGCAGTGCCAGGCGGGCGTCTCGGTCACCGTCTTCCGCGACGACACACTGGGGCACAGCTGGCCGGGGCCGACGCTGGGCGGCCGGAGCTTTTCCGACACCGCCTACTCGCTGCTCGCCGACCGCCGGTCGCCCACCGAGTTCCGCTGAGTTCCGCTGGGCCGCCGGGCAGGTTCAGCCGGGGCGGTTCTGCATGGCGTGCGCGGCGCCCTCCAGATAGGTCCAGAGGGTGTCGCGCTGCGGTGCCGAGAGCTCCACCGCATCCAGTGCCGTGCGCATGTGGTGCAGCCAGGCGTCGCGGGCGGCCGGGTCGATGGCGAACGGCGCGTGCCGCATCCGCAGCCGCGGGTGCCCGCGCAGCGCCTGGTAGTCCCCGGGGCCGCCCCAGTACTGGATGAGGAACAGCCGCAGCCGCTGCTCGGCGGCGTCGAGCTCGTCCTCGGGATAGAGCGGACGCAGCACCGGGTCCGCGCGCACCCCGGCGTAGAAGACCGCAACCAGCCGGCGGAACGTCGGCTCGCCCCCCACCTCGTCGTAGAAGGAGGTGGTCGGGGGCTCGCTCATGACCTACCAAGTCTGGCATCAGGCGGTCGGGTCGCGCATTCGGGTGCTTCCCGGCGCGGGCACTGAGGGCAGCAGGGCGGACCTGCCGAAGGGTCGGCATGGGTGTGTGGGCGCAGCTGGCCAGGCCTACCCCGGCGGCGGTCGCGGCGAAGAAGGCGGCCGCCCGCAGGGCCGCCGCGAGGAAGGCGGCGGCCAGGCGGGCTGCCGCCAAGAAGGCCGCTGCCGCGAGGGCGGCCGCGGCCAGGCGGGCGGCCAGGGCCCGCGGGCTGCCACCCGCTCCACCCGCCGCCGCTCCACCGGCGCCGACCGAGGAGAGCACCGTTTCGGCTGGCCCCAGGCCGTTCGACCCCGCCCCGACCGCGGCGGTGCCGGCAGCGCCGCCGGCACCGTCCCCTCCAGCGGCGCTGTCCCCGTCGCCGGCCGGCAGCGGCTGGCCGGCGGTCTTCCCGCCTGCCGCGGCGCCCCAGGCCGCCCCCGGTGGCATCCCGCTCGTTGACGACCCGGTCGCACACCTGCTGCGCCGCAGCACGTTCGGCGTGACGGCGGCAATGACCGACGAGGTGCGTCGGATTGGTGTCGGCGCCTGGCTGGACCGCCAGCTCGCCCCGGAGTCGATCGACGACGGCGCGGTCGAGGCGGCGGTGCAGGCCCGCTGGCCTCGGCTGGCCCTGTCCGAGGCCGGGGCGATGGCGCGGCTGAGCCCGTTCAGCTGGGACCTGATGTTCGAGCTGCAGCGGGCGACTCTGCTGCGAATGGCCTGCAGCCAGCGGCAACTGCAGGAGGTCATGGTCGACGTGTGGTCCAACCACCTCAACGTGACCTGCCCCAGCGACAAGGTCTGGGCCACCCGCCACGCCTACGACCTGGGGATCCGGCTGCACGCTCTCGGGAGCTTCCGCGAGCTGCTCCGGGCGAGCGCCACCAGCCCGGCGATGCTGCACTACCTCGACAACGCCGACAGCACCGGCGACGCCCCGAACGAGAACTACGGCCGCGAGCTGCTGGAGCTGCACACGGTGGGCGTGGGGGCGGGCTACACCGAAGCCGAGGTGCGCATGAGTGCGCTCGCGCTCACCGGCTTCACCGTCGACGACGCGAGCCAGGCCTTCGCCTACGACGCGAGGCGGCACTATGTCGGCCCGCTGCGCGTGCTGGACTGGGGCTCGGACAACGTCTCGGCCGCAGGCGGTCTTGCGGTGGGGCTGGATTATCTCGACCACCTCGCTCGGCACCCGGCGACGGCGCGCCGGATCGCCACCCTGCTCGCGACCCGCTTCGTCTGCGACACCCCTCCCGGCGCGCTGGTGGACCGGCTCGCCGCGGCGTACACCGCGCACGACACGGCGATCGTGCCGGTCCTGCGCACGCTGTTCGCCAGCCCCGAGTTCTGGTCCTGCCTCGGCCAGAAGCTGCGCCGGCCGCTGGACGCGACCGTCGCGACCATGCGCGTGCTGTCCTACGCGCCGACCGCGGACGGGCGGACCGACGCCTGGGAGGGGCTGTGCTGGGCGCTGGGCAGCGCCGGCCAGGCGCCGCTGGCGTGGGAGCCGCCGAACGGCTACCCCGACGTCGCGGCGGCCTGGCTGTCGACGGCCGGGACGCTGTCGCGCTGGAACCTCGCGCTGGCCCTGACCCAGGGCTGGTGGAGCGGCGGCGCGAGCCGGGCCGCCGACACCTGGCAGGCGCTGATCGGCGATCCGCAGCCGGCCACGGCGGGCGCCCTGATTGACCGGCTCTGCCTGCGGCTGCTCGGCCAGACGCTGCCGGACCCGGCGCGCTCGGCGCTGCTCGGGTTCTTCGGCCAGGCCGCGGGTGACGCGCCAGAAGCCTGGCGGCTGCAGTACCGCGTGAGCCCCGTCGTGTCCCTGATCCTGTCCTCGCCGGTCTGGAGCCTGCGGTGAGCCGGACAGCCACAGCCGCAGCCACAGCCCGGCCCTGCCCCTCCTGCGACGGCGGAGCCGGGCTCAGTCGACGCCGGTTCCTGCAGGGCACCGCGGTGCTTGCCGGCGCGACGGCGCTGGCGGGACTGCCTGCGCGGTATGCCTTCGGGGCCGGCCCGGGTGACGTGCTGGTCGTGCTGTCGCTGCGCGGCGGCTTCGACGGGCTGTCGGCGCTCGTGCCGGGCGGCGACGCCGACTACCGCCGGCTGCGGCCGACCATCGGTGTCCCGGCGACCTCGCTGCTGCCGCTGGACCGGACCTTCGGCCTGCACCCGCAGCTCGCGCCGCTCAAGCCCCTCTGGGACGCGGGCACCCTGGCGCTGGTGCACGCCGTCGGCGCGCCGGACCCCACCCGCTCGCACTTCGACGCGCAGCGGTCGATGGAGGCGGCCGGGTCGTCACCGGCCAGCTCCGGCTGGCTCGACCGGCACCTCGCCGCCGCCGGGGCCGCCGGGACCTTCGCCGGGGTGGCGATGGGGTCACGCTCGCCGTTGTCGCTCGCCGGCCCCGTGCCGCCCGTGTCGATGGGCACGCCGACGGACTTCGGGCTCTCCGTGTGGGACGGCTACCGCGCGGACTATTCCACCGCCCTGGCCGGCCTGCACGCCGGGGGGACGCACCCCGTCGATCGGCTTGCCGGCACGACACTTACTGCCGTGCAGACGATGCGGGCCGTCACCGCTTCGGCGTACACGCCCTCGGGTGGTGCGGTCTACGACGACACCGACGTGGGGCGGGGCCTGCGTGACGTCGCGCAGCTGATGAAGGCCGGCATCGGGCTGCGGGTCGCGACGATCGACATGGGCGACTGGGACATGCACGACGACCTGGGGCGCCAGGGCGGCGTCGACGGCGGCCGGATGCACGACCGGCTGCACGACCTCGGGCGGGCGCTGGCAGCGTTCGCGGCCGACACCGCGCTGGCGGGGGTGACGGTGGTGACCCTGTCGGAGTTCGGCCGGCGGGCGCAGGAGAACGGCAGCGGTGGCGTCGACCACGGGCACGGCAACGCGGTGTTCGTCCTCGGCGGCGGGGTGCGCGGCGGCACCGTCTACGGCCGCTGGCCGGGGCTCGCGCCGGGCGCGCTGGTCGACGGCGACCTCGCCGGGACCACCGACTACCGCGCGGTGCTCTCCGAGCTGCTCGCGGACCGGTGCGGGGCCAGCACGGCGGGCCTCGCCCAGGTCTTCCCCGGCTGGTCCGGCCCCGGCCTGGACCTCGCCCGCCCGCTCTAAACCGTCGCACACGTGCTACGGTCGCTTGGTGGAGTCGGTCTCCGTGCGGGAGCTGCGCAACAGGGTGAGCGAGGTGCTCCGCCGCGTCGAGGGTGGCGAGCGGTTGACGGTCACTGTCGACGGGCGCCCCGTGGCCGAGCTGGTGCCGATGCGCCGGCGCCGGGGCGTTCCCGTCGAGGAGGCCTGGCGGGTCGCTTCCCGGCACCCGGCTGATGCCGGACTGCGCCAGGAGCTGCGCGAGGCGTTCGCCGACACCACCGACGACCAGTGAGGGCGCTGCTCGACACGTCGTACTTCGTGGCGTCGGAGTCAGGTCGCCCCCTCGGCGCGCTGACCGGTGTCACCATCACCGAGGTCTCCGTGGTGACGCTGGCCGAGCTGACGGTGGGCGTGCTGCGCGCCGGCGACGAGACCCGCGCCGACCGGGTGGCGACCCTGAGCGCGGTCGAGGCGACCTGGGACCCGCTTCCGGTCGACGCCGAGGTTGCCCGCGCCTTCGCCCGCATCGCGGCCGACCTGCGCAGCGCCGGGCGCCGCGTGCCGGTCCTCGACGCCCTGATCGCCGCGACGGCCGTCGTCGAGCAGATCCCCGTGGTGACGCAAGACCGGGACTACGACCCGATCCCCGGCGTGACCGTCATCCGGGTCTGACCCGCTCAACCTCCGACGGGGCGCGGGAGTCTGGAGGTCATGGGGCAGCCGGGCTGGGACTTCGACGCCTACGTCGAAGCCCGCGCGCCCGCGCTGCTGCGCCTGGGCTGGCTGCTCACGGGAGACGTCCACGACGCCGAGGACGTGGTGCAGACCGCGCTGGCCCGGCTCTGCCAGCACTGGGACCGCGTGCGCCGCAGCGACGACGTCGACGCCTACGTCCGGCGCAGCGTGGTCATCGCCTCGCACAGCCGCTTCCGCCGCCGCCGCGTCCCGACCGTTCCGCTCGCCGCCGCCGGCGCCGCCTCGGGTCGGGGTGACCGCGCCGGGCCTGACCGCCGTGGAGGACCGCGCAGGCCTGGCCGCGGCGCTCGCCTCGCTGCCCCGCCGGCAGCGCCAGGTGCTGGTGCTCCGCTTCGTCGAGGACCTCTCCGAGCAGGCCACCTCCGACGCCCTCGGCTGCTCGGTCGGCACTGTGAAGAGCACCGCCTCCCGCGGCCTGGCCCGCCTCCGCGACCTGCTCGTCGTTCGTGCCCGGCGGGAGCGCACAAACGACGAGCCGGCGCGGCCTGCCCGTCGTTCGTGCACGGCAGGAGCGCGCAAACGACGAGCCGGCGCGGACCGCGCGTGGTTCGTGCCCGGCAGGCGCCATCAGGCCCGCTGGGGGTTGTCGCCCGCCGACTACGGAGCTGTACGTCCGCAGCGGCGCAGATCCGTAGTCGGGCGGAGACACCTGGCCCCCGCGACCCGCGGCGACGACATCAGGCCGGGCGAGGTCAGGCGGGGGAGAGCCAGGCGCAGGAGGTCGGGGGCAGCTCCAGCGTGGTCCCGTCGTAGCCCACCGGAGCACTCGCCAGCACCAGCCGCCCCGCCAACGCCACCTCGACGCCCGCGGCCGTGGGGTTGAGCACGCAGGTGACCGGCGCCGACCCGCCGACCCGGTCCCACCCGAGCACGCCATCGGGCAGACCCTCGCGCCACGCCAGCGGGCCGCCCAGCAGCGCGCGCCGCACGGCCAGCGCCCCCCGCACGAGCACGAGCGTCGACAGCGGGTCGCCCTCCTGCGCCTCCACCGTCAGCGCGGCCCATGCCGCGGGCTGCGGCAGCCACGCCGTAGCCGCCGTCGTGAAGCCGAACGGCGGGGCCGATCCGCTCCAGGGCAGCGGAACCCGGCAGCCGTCCCGGCCCGGCGCCGTGTGACCGGAGCGCTCCCAGATCGGGTCCTGCCGGTGCGCCGCGGGGACGTCGACCTCGGGCAGCCCGAGCTCGTCCCCGGCGTAGAGAAAGGCCGGCCCCGGCAGCGCGAGCATGGCCAGCTGCGCGGCCCGCGACGCCTCGACCGAGCCGAGCCTGGTCGCCATCCGCGCGACGTCGTGGTTGCCGAGCACCCAGGTCACCGGCGACCCCACCGATGCCGTCGCGGCGAGCGAATCGCCGATCGCCTCCCGCCACGCCGCCGCCGTGAACTCCGCCTCCAGCAGCTGGAAGGCGAAGGCGAGGTGCAGCTCGTCGGGTCGCACGTACGCCGCGTGGCGCTCCGGGTCGCGCACCCACAGCTCCCCGACGAGCACCCGGTCGGGGCCGTAGGAGTCCAACAGCCGCCGCCACCGGCGATAGACCTCGTGCACGCCGGGCTGGTCCCACTGCGGGCTGCCGTGCGTCGGGAAGCTCGACTCGGTCATGACCTGCGGGAAGGGGTCGTCTGGCAGCCCGTCCGCCTTCACCAGGCCGTGGGCGACGTCGACCCGGAAGCCGTCGATCCCGCGGTCCAGCCAGAAGCGCAGCGTCTGCTCGGCATCCGCGCGGACCTCCTCGTTGGACCAGTCCAGGTCGGGCTGGCCGGGGGCGAACAGGTGCAGGTACCACTGTCCGGGACGCCCGTCGGCCTCCACCACCCGCTCCCAGCCGGGTCCGCCGAAGACCGACCCCCAGTCGTTCGGCGGCTCGTCCCCGCCGGGCCCGCGGCCGTCGCGGAACAGGTACCGCGCCCGCTCCCGCGACCCCGGCGCGGCGGCCAGCGCGTCGACGAACCACTGCCGCTGCCGCGACGTGTGGTTGGGCACCAGGTCGAGCAGCACCCGCAGCCCGGCCCCATGCGCCTCCGCCACGAGCGCGTCCACGTCGGCGAGGGTGCCGAAGAGCGGGTCAACGGCGCGCGGGTCGGCCACGTCGTAGCCGTGGTCCTCCTGCGGGCTCTCGTAGTGCGGCGTCACCCACACGGCGTCGACGCCGAGCGCTGCGAGGTAGGGCAGCCGGGAGCGCAGCCCGGCCAGATCGCCGACGCCGTCGCCGGAGCTGTCGGCGAAGGAGCGCAGGTAGACCTGCTGGACGACCGCGGAGGACCACCACCGCGGACCGGCGTCAGCCACCCACGCCACCGTCGGGTACGGCGAGATCGCGCGACGCCCTGGCCACCGGCACACCCGCCTCGGCCAGGGTGCCGAGCAGCCGCTCGCGCAGCAGCCGGGCGATGTCGTCCTTCACTGCGGCGCGCACCTTGACCACCAGCCGCAGCGACACCCCGTCGAGCGTGACGTCCTCCACGCCCCAGACGGCGGCCGGCTCCAGCACCGCGTCGGCGAACTGCTCCTCCGCCGTGACCGATCCTGCGGCGGCCAGCAGCGCGGCGCGGGCGGCCGCCACGTCGGCGTCGTGGGCGAGCAGCACGTCCAGCACGATCCGCGACCACCCCTGGCTGATGTTGCCCACCTGGCTGACGTCTCCGTTGCGGATGTGCCAGAGGTTGCCCTTGACGTCGCGGACCCGGGTGGAGCGCAGGCCGATCGACTCCACCACGCCGACCACCTTCACCGTCGGGCCGAGGTCGATGACATCGCCGACGCCGTACTGGTCCTCGAGCACCAGGAAGATCCCGGACAGGAAGTCCTTCACGACGCTCTGCGCGCCGAAACCGACTGCTACGCCAACAATCCCCGCGCTCGCGATGATCGGCGCGAGGTTGAGCCCGAGCTCGCCCAGCACCAGCACCAGCGAGAGCGTGAAGATCACGGCGTTGGTGATCGAGCGCAGCACCGCCCCGATCGTCTCGGCCCGCTGGGAGCGCCGCTCCACCGACTGGGGGGCGTTGTCGAGCAGGCCGCGGGCGTCGATCCGCGAGATCGCGTCCAGCCGGTCCAGGCCGCGGTGCACCCGGTCGCGGCCTCGCACCGTGGAGCGGGTCACCCGCCCGATCGCCCGCCGGGCGACGGCGCGCAGCAGGAACGCCACGGCGATGATGACGACGATGTGATATCCGTGCACGAACAGGTCCGACAGCCCCGCCAGCGTCGTGCTCCCGGTGGCATCGAAGATGCGCAGGCACAGCTTGGCCGGGACGGCGCCGCATGCCTCGATCTGGCGCTTGCTCAGCCCGACCGTGCTGCTGACCGTGTCGCCGAAGGGCACCGTCGGGGCGGGCCCCGTCGGGATCGCCGGGGGGCCCGGCGAGGGACTCGCCGCGACCACCAGGGAGAAGATCATCGTCCGCCAGCCTAGAGCCCGTCGACGGGCCGCAGCTCAGACCGAAGGGCACGTGGCGCCGCGAAGCACAGGACGCCGGTCGATGCCTGTCACAGCGGCACAGCCTCGGCGAGAATGTGGTCCCGCAGCCAGGGCTTCAGCCCGCCGGTGGTCGCGAGCTGCGTGTGCACCCGCACGAGCCGCTCGACGTAGAGGGCAAATCCCGTCAGCCGGAACAGGCCCGCCTCGGGGGCGACGTCTACCAGCAGGTCCAGGTCGCTGTCGTCGGTGGCGTCACCGCGGGCGACCGAGCCGAAGACCCGTACGGCGAGCACCCCGTGTTCGCGCCCGGCGGCGAGGATCTCCTCCCGGTGCTCCCTCAGCTCCGCCAGTGACACGCGCCGGCGTGGGCCCCACTCCGGCGGCAACGCCGTTCGCGGCTCGGTCACCCGGTCAGTGTGTGCCGCCCGGCGCTCCGTGGAAGCGCCATCGGCGACACGCCCGACCCCGGGTGCGGGCATTCCCTTGGCCGGATCGGCGCCCGGGGGCAGACTGCTCGGTGACGAGAGGTGCTGACGTGCCGGACGCCCTGGTGCTCAACGCCACGTACGAGCCGTTGTGCGTGGTGTCCCAACGCCGTGCGGTCGTGCTCGTCCTCACCGACAAGGCCGTGGCCCTGGAGGACTCCGGGGCGGTGCTGCACTCGGCGCGCGTCCAGGTCGGGGCGCCGAGCGTGGTGCGGCTGACCCGGTTCGTGCGGGTGCCCTACCGACCCACCGTGCCGCTGACCCGCAAGGGCGTCCTCGCGCGCGACAGCCACCGCTGCGCCTACTGCGCCGCGCCGGCCACCAGCCTCGACCATGTCGTGCCACGCAGCCGCGGCGGCCCGCACACCTGGGAGAACGTCGTGGCGGCCTGTGGGCGCTGCAACCACGTCAAGGCCGACCGCGCCGTCGCCGAGCTGGGCTGGCGGCTGCGCGCGGCGCCCCGGGAGCCGGCCGGCGCCGCCTGGCGGATCCTCGGCTCGCGCCGCGCCGACCCGGTGTGGAAGCGCTACCTGTCCGCGGCGGACGAGGTGGACGAGCCCGGGTCGGGTTGGCGCAGGGCCCGCGCCTCGTAGGCCGCCCGCCCGGCGACGTCGGTCACCCGCCGCTCGTCCGGCACGACGCGGCGCTCGACCGCGTCGCGCAGGACGGGTGGCAGCACCGCCATGGCCCGCGAGAGGGCCGCCACGCGGCGCGGGAGGGTGACCTCCGCGCGGGGGCGTCGGACCACCCCCGCGACTGCTCGGGCGACATCTTGCGGCGCGAGCCTCGGCACGAAGCCAGCGTCCGTCCCGACGGCCAGGTCGGTCGTCACCACCGACGGCATCACGATGCTGACGTCGACTCCGCTGCCGTGCAGCTCGCGGCGGACCGCGGAGCAGTAGCCGTAGACCGCGTGCTTGGTCCCGGCGTAGAGCGCCTCCCCGCGTGGCGCCACCCGGCTGGCGACGCTCGCTACTGTGACAAGGTGCCCGCTGCCCCGGGCCCGCATCGCCGGGGCCACCAGCTTGATGCCGCGCACCACGCCCAGCAGGTTGACCTCCACCATCCGCTGCGCTGCCTCCTCCGGCTCCGCGGCGAAGTCCCCGACCCACATCACCCCGGCGTTGGAGACCAGCACGTCCACCGGCCCGTGCGCCTGCTCGGCTCGACTGAGGAAGGACGAGTACGACGGGGTGCTGGTCACGTCCAGCGGATGGGCCGTCGCCGCCCCTCCGCTCGCCAGCACCCCCGCCGCGACCTCCTCGGCGGCACCCGCGTCGAGGTCGCCCACGGTGACCGCGAGCCCGTCGGCGCCCAGTGCCCGCGCGATGGGGGGGCCGATCCCGCGGCCGCCCCCGGTGACCACCGCATGCCGCTGGCCTGGCGTCGGGCGTCCCGTCATGCCCGAGTCCGACCAGCAGTGCGCGGGCCCTGGTGCTCGACGTAGCTTCAGCTGGCCGGGTCATCGATCACGACCGCCCAACCGGAGCCGCACATGCCCGCAGAGTCCGTCCCACCCGCCTCCGCTCCTCGCAGCCGGTACGGCAGCTGCGGCGGCCGTTCCGCCCTGGCCAGGCAGACACCCTCGGGGACGTGGCAGGTCAAGGTCCACGATCCCCGCAATGCGCTCGCCGGGCACGACGGCTGGGTGCTGCTGGGCGTCGACTGGCCCTCGATGGAGGAGGCCTGCGCGGCCACCGGCCTGAGCTAGCGCCGCGATCGGGAGCCATCCGCTGGGGGTAGCGTGAGGGGGCGAGGTCGAGTCGCGCAACCGCGCGGGGGCCCCTCGCCCCACGTCCGCAGCAGCGGGCCCAGGAGGGCCAGGACCTATGCGCCACACCACCCAGCACGCCCCGACGACCACTGCGGCGAGCCCGGCTGGAGCCAGGTGACGCGCTCCGCCGTCCGCGGCAGTCGGGCCGGTAGCGGACCCGCCGGCGAGCCCGGTGACGGGCCGCGCGCAGAGTACCAGACGGTGGAGTTCTGGTGCGCGCTAGGCCACCGCACCGGCTGCTCCTTCGCCGTCGGCGTGGAGGTCCCAGAGCGCTGGGCCTGCCGGTGCGGCCGTCCCGCCGGGCGAGACCACGACGACGCCCCGCAGACCCCGTCGACCCGCACCGGCAAGAGCCACCTGGAATACGTCCAGGACCGGCGCGACCCCGCCGCCGCCGAGGAGCTGCTCCGGGTCGCGCTCGAGGGGCTCAGCGCCCGACGGGCGGGCATCGAGGTCTGAGGAGCTGGCTGGCTCCAGCCTGACCGGGCTGGACAGACGTAGGATGAATGAGCTGAGACACCGGCACGTGCCTGCAGCGCCGCCCCACCGGCGCGAGACGTCCCGGCTCGGCTCGGCTCGGTGCGGCGTCCGCCCCTCCGCGTCCCAGCGAGCTGAGGAGCCTCTGATGGCAGCCAAGAACAAGAGCGGCCGCGAGGCCCGCAAGCCCAAGCAGGACCAGAACAAGAAGGCCAAGGGCCAGACCCCGCCCTCGACCGGCGGCTCGGACGCCGGCAAGCGGGCCGGCGGCAAGACGTGAGCGGCCCGGTGAGCATCGGGGTGCTCAGCACCTTCCCGCCGACCCAGTGCGGCCTGGCGACCTTCAGCTCGGCGTTGGTGCAGCAGCTGGACCGCGGGCCTGGCACGGTCGGCGTCGTCCGCGTGCTCGACGAGCCGGCGGCGGCCACCCCGCCGTACGTCGTGTCCAAGCTGCTGAACGGCTCGCCGTCGAGCGCCCGCGAGGCCGTCGGCCGGCTCGGCGGCTTCGACGTGGTCATCGTCCAGCACGAATACGGCATCTACGGCGGCCCGGACGGCAGTGACGTCGTGGAGCTTGTCGAGGCGCTCACGGTGCCGGTGGTGGTGGTGCTGCACACCGTGCTGAAGGCGCCCACGTCCCGGCAGCGGCGGATCCTCCTGCGCCTGCTGGCCGCCGCCGACGTGGCGGTCACCATGACGGCGACCGCCAGGGACCGCCTCGTCGCGCACTACGGCGCGAGCCCCGCGCGGGTGCAGGTGGTGCCGCACGGCGCCACCGTGCACGCCATCGGGGCCGCCCACCGGAGCGTCCCCGGGCGACCGCTAGTGCTCACCTGGGGCCTGCTCGGTCCCGGCAAGGGAATCGAGTGGGCCGTCGACGCGATGGCGGGGCTGCGCGACCTGCGGCCGCGCTACCTCGTCGTCGGCGAGACGCACCCGAAGGTCCTGCAGCGGCAGGGCGAGGCGTACCGGGAGAGCCTCGTCGAGCGGATCGCATTCCGGGGGGTGCGCGACATCGTGGAGCTCGACCCGAGCTATCTGCGCGTGGCCGAACTGGCGGCGCTGGCGGCCCGCGCCGACGTGGTGCTGCTGCCCTACGACTCGTTGGAGCAGGTCACCTCCGGCGTCCTGATCGAGGCTGTGGCGGCCGGCCGCCCGGTCGTGTCCACCGCCTTCCCGCACGCCGTCGAGTTGCTCTCCGACGGTGCTGGTCTGCTGGTCCCGCAGCGGGACCCGGTGGCGCTGGAAGCCGCGCTCCGGCGGGTGCTGGCCGAGCCGGGGCTCGCCGCCGGGATGGCGGCCCAGGCGGCGCGGCAGGCTCCCGATCTGCTGTGGGGAGCGGTGGCCCGCCGCTACGAGCAGCTCGCGAGCGACCTCGTCGGCGCCGGCCGGGTCAGCGACCTGGTGCCGACGCCGTGACCGTGCTGACCGACGCCTGGGCCCCGGGCGCGGTCCCGGCGCGGGCGGTCCCGTCCTTCGCGCACCTGCGGCGGCTCACCGACGCCGGGGGCCTGTTCGAGCACGCCCTGGTCACCCAGCCACGCCCGGAGCACGGCTACTGCGTGGACGACGTCGCCCGCGCCCTCGTGGTCGTCTGCCGCGAGCCCGGCGCGGCCACTGAGCCCGGCGGCGACGGGTTGGCCGACCTGCGGGCTGGCTACCTCGCTTTTGTGCTTGCGGCGCAGACACCCGACGGCCGCTTCCGCAACAGGCGCGGCGCCGACCTCCGGTGGCGGGGGGAGCCGACGCTCGAGGACTGCTGGGGTCGGGCCCTGTGGGCCCTCGGCGCGACCGCCGCCCGGCCGGGCGACAGCGCGCCGCGCCAGCTGGCACTGGCGGCGTTTCGACGCGGGGCGCGGCATCGCTCCCCGTGGCCCCGGGCGATGGCCTACGCGGCGCTCGGCGCAGCGGCCCTGCTCGGCGTCGAGCCCCGACAGCGCGAGGCGCTGGCGCTGCTGGTCGACGCCGGGCGCACCATCGGGCGGCCGCTGGACGACCCCTGCTGGCCCTGGCCGGAGCGTCGACTGACCTACGCCAACGCGCTGCTGCCCGACGCGCTGCTCGCCGCCGGCGCGGCACTCGACGAGCCAGGGCTGGTGGACGACGGGCTGCTCCTGCTGGGCTGGCTGCTCGACGTGCAGACGCGCGACGGCCACCTCTCGGTCGTGCCGGTGGGCGGCCGGGGCGTGACCGACCTGGCAGTCCTGGCAGTCCCGGTCGACCCCGGCTTCGACCAGCAGCCGATCGAGGTGGCCGCCCTCGCCGACGCCTGCGCCCGGGCGCACACGGCCACCGGCGACCCCCGCTGGGCCGACGCGGTGCAGCTCTGCGCTGACTGGTTCCTCGGGGCCAACGACACGGGCACCCCGCTGTTGGACGCCGCCAGCGGCGGCGGCTGCGACGGCTTGCAGGCGCAGGGGCGCAACGAGAACCAGGGCGCGGAGTCCACCCTCGCGCTGTTGTCCACGTTGCAGCAGGCGCGGGCGCTGCGGTCGGGCGGGGCGTGAGCGCCCCGACCGTCGAGGCGATGCTGACGCGCAGCGAGGTGGCGCTCGGCGCCGATCCCAGGCGGGTGCTGGCCCGGCTGTTCGTGCCTGGTCACGAGTTCTTCATCGACAGGGAGTCGCGCGCCACCGGCGTGCTCGCCCGCGTCCTGGAGCTGCCGGAGGACGTCGTGGCCGTCACCCTGGCCGACGTGCTTGCCCGCTACGGCGGCCGCCACCGCGACCTGCCCGGCCTGCTGCGCGCCCACGCGGCCCAGATCGCGCACCGGCTGCCGGAGGGGCCGCCGCTGTCCGCCGCCCGGCGCGACCTGCTGGGTGCCTACTTCACCCACGAGTTCGCCCTGGAAGGGGCGGCGCTGTGTAACCCGTCGGCGGTCCTGTCCCCCGACCAGTCCGGCCTGACCGCCGGCGAGGTCCGCTTCGTGCTCAGCCTGCGGGCCGTTGGCGAGGGCCACCTGTCCACGGTGGAGTTCCGCACCGGGGTGCTCGGTCCCGGCAGCCGGGTGCGGGTCGACGACCCCGGGCGGCACGTCGAGGAGGGCAGGACCAGGCCGACGACGTACGACCGGGGGCTGTTCGCCGCGACCCTGGAGGAGGCGGGCGCGGACGCGGAGAGCCTGCGCTTCCTGCTCAGCCGGCTCCCGCTGCGTTTCGATGACGCCCAGTTGGAGCACGGTCTGGCGGAGCTGACCGGCCAGCAGGTGACCCGACTTGGCGGCGCCCACACCGGGGAGCTGGCGCGCCGGGCGGCAAGCGGCACCTACGAGATCGAGTTCTCCCCTCAGTCCGCGCTCGCGGAGCGGGTGCTCTGGCCGCAGGGGCCCTCGGAGTCCCGGGGCATGGAGGACGCGCGCTTCGTCCGCATCGAGGACGCGGACGCCGGCATCGGCGGCTACGTCGCCGGGGACGAGGGCGGCGGCGCGACCTACCGTGCCACCTACACGGCGTTCGACGGCCAGCGCATCGCCGGGCAGCTGCTGGAGACCGACGACTTCCGCTGCTTCCGCATCTCGCCGCTCGCCGGGCCGGCGGCCAGGGACAAGGGGATGGCGCTGTTCCCCCGGCGGGTGGGTGGCCGGCACCTCGCCTTGTCGCGCTGGGACCGGGAGAGCTGCTGGCTGACCAGCTCGGCCGACGGCCGCCGGTGGGGCGATGCGCAGCCCGTGCACATGCCTGGCCTGCCCTGGGAGCTGATCCAGACCGGCAACTGCGGGTCGCCGGTGGAGACCGCGGCCGGCTGGATCGTGTTGACCCACGGCGTCGGACCGATGCGGGAGTACGCCGTCAGCGCGCTGCTGCTGGACCTTGAGGACCCCCGCCGGGTGCTGGGGGCCCTGCGCGAGCCGCTGCTGCGGCCCGGCGAAGACGAGCGCGACGGCTACGTCCCGAACGTCGACTACTCCTGCGGGCCGATGCTCGCCGGTGACCGGCTGCTGGTGCCCTACGGCGTGGCCGACTCGGCCGTGCGCTTCGCGGTCGTCGACGTGCCCATGCTGGTCGCGCGACTGCTCGCCGACGGCCCAGCAGCGGCCACCCGCTCGAACAGCGCCGCGTAGTCGGCCACCATCCGGGCGGAGGTGAAGCGCGCCTCCACCTCGGCTCGACACGCCCTGCGGGACAGGGCATCCACCCGCAGCGATGCGGCCACCGCGGCCTCGACCGCGTGCTCGGGGTCGACCAGGAAGCCGGTCACGCCGTCGCTCACCAGCTCCGGCATCGAGCCGAGCCGGCAGGCGACGACAGGCGTGCCGGTCGCCATCGTCTCAACCACCGACAGCCCGAACGGCTCAGCAAACGCGATCAGGTGCAGCAGCGCCAGCGCCCCACCGAGCAGGGCGTCGCGCTCGGCCGGACCCACCGGCCCGGCGTAGCTGACGCCACCGCGACCGAGATGCGGCTCGACCAGCTCGCGAAAATACGCCTCGTCCTGCACGATCCCCGCGACCACCAGCGGCAGTCCGGCCCGCCGGGCGACCTCGATCGCGAGGTGGGTCCCCTTGTCAGGGTGGATGCGGCCGAGGAACAGCAGGTAGGAACCGGGCTCCGGGCGGAAGGTGAAGTTCGCCAGCTCGATGCCGTGGTGGATGGTCGCCGCGTAGCGCAACCGCGGGTGCCGGTCCGCGTCGCTGATCGCGACGTAGCGCGCGACGTCGCCGTAGGCCTCATACACCCGCACGATTCGCTCCGAGGAGAAGCCGTGCACCGTCGTGACGACCGGGGTGGCGACCAGCCGGCTGTAGGTCAGCGGCAGGAAGTCGAACTGGTTGGACAGCACGTCGAACTCCGCCGCCCGCTCGAAGGCGGCCGCCACGTGCAGGCACTCGGCGACCTTCGCGTCCAGCGTCAGGTCCTCCTCGTAGCCGGTCGGCACCTCGGCGTGCAGCCGCCCCGCCGTGCGTGAGTCGGCGGTGGCGAACAGCGTCACCTCGTGTCCGAGCGCGACCAGCCCCTCGGCCAGCGTCGACGCGACCTGCTCCCAGGGCCCGTAGCCGCGCGGCGGGGTGCGGTGCGCGACCGAGGCGATGACGCCGATGCGCATGCCGCGAGTCCTACCAGATGCGAGTCCTGCCAGGCACATCCGGGTACGGCGCGGCCGTGAGCACCGCTGACCCCACCAGCCCCGACCTGCAGGCCCGCGCCGACGCGGCCGGGGTTGCGACCAGCTACGACGACTGGGCCGGCCGCCCGGTCCCGGTAGCCGCCGCGTCGGTCGAGCTGGTGCTCGCGGCACTGGAGGGGCCACCCCCCCCGGCCGTCCGGGTGGTGCGCAGCGACACCGCAACACCGGGCGTGGAGCGGGCAGCCGACGGCACCGTCACCATCACCGCACCCGTCGGGCTGCCGGTCGGGCTTGCGTCCGGCGGCGAGCGGGTCTGGGGCTGGCAGGTGCAGCTCTACCAGCTGCGCAGCGCCCGCTCCTGGGGCCTCGGGGACTACGCCGACCTCGCCACCCTGGTCACCGCGGTCGCCGCCCAGGGTGCTGGGGTGGTGCTGGTCAACCCGCTGCACGCCGTGACGCCGGTCGCGCCTGTGCAGCCCTCGCCCTACTTCCCGTCCTCCCGCCGCTTCGCCAGCCAGGTCTACGTCGCCGTCGACGCGCTGCCGGAGTACACGGCCGCCTCACCGGCCCTGCGTGCCCAGGTGGATGCCCTGAGACCCGTTGCGGCAGAGCGGATCGACCACGACGCGGCGTGGGTCGCCCGCCGGGCGGCGTTCGCCCTGCTGGTCCCGTCGGACGTGCCGGTCGAGGCGGGCGAGCACGGCCGCGAGGTGGAGGGCTTCGCGGTGTTCTGCGCCCTCGCCGAGGCGCACGGCGCCGACTGGCGGGACTGGCCGGAGCAGCTGCGACGCCCCGGGCCCGCGGCGGAGGCGGCCGCCGACCCGGACCTCGTGCGCCTGCACCGATGGGTGCAGCAGCGCGCGGTCGAGCAGCTCGATGCCGCGCAGAGCGCGGCCAGGGCCGCCGGCATGCCGGTCGGGGTGGTGCACGACCTGGCCGTCGGCGTGAGCCCCGCCGGGGCGGACGCCTGGCTGCTGCAGGACGACCTCGCCAGCGGGTTCACGACCGGGGCGCCGCCGGACAGCTTCAACCAGCTGGGGCAGGACTGGGCGCTGCCGCCGCTGCGCCCGGACCGGCTGGCCGCCACGGCGTACGCGCCGTTTCGCGACGTGGTCCGGGCCGCTCTCGCGCACGGTGGCGGCCTGCGGATCGACCACGTGATGGGGCTGTCCCGACTGTGGTGGGTGCCCGAGGGTGGCTCGGCCGCCGACGGGACCTACGTGCACTACGACGCGGAGGCAATGCTCGCCGTCGTCGCGCTCGAGGCCGCCGCGGTGGGGGCGCTGGTCGTGGGGGAGGACCTCGGCACCGTGTCGCCGGAGGTCACCCGGCTGCTCGCGCGAGACGGCGTGCTCGGGTCGGCGGTGCTGTGGTTCGAGAAGGACGGGGACCGGCTGCTCCCGCCGTCGGCGTGGCGATCGTCGGCGGCGGCGTCGGTGTCCACCCACGACCTGCCGACGGCCGCCGGCTTCCTCGACGGTGAGCCCGTGCGGGTGCGGCACGAGCTCGGCCAGCTCGCGCACGGCTTCGAGGAGGAGGAACGCCGCTTCGCCGCCGACCGTGCCGCGCTGCTCGCCGGGCTCCGCTGCGAGGGGCTGCTGGCACCGGCCGATGGGCTGACGGGTACGCCGGCGGCCAGCGACACGGCCCCCGACCCGACCAGCGAGACGGCGCCGGTGGTGAACGCCATGCACCGCTTCCTGGCCCGCACCCCGTCCCGGGTCGTGCTGCTCGCCCCCGCGGACGCCGTGGGCGACCTGCGCCAGCCCAACCTGCCGGGCACCACCGACGAGTACCCGAACTGGCGGCTCCCGCTGGCCGACGGCACCGGGGCGGAGGTGGGGTTGGAGGCGTTCCTCGCCTCCCCGGCGACTGCCCGGCTCGCCGCGTTGGTGGCCGCCGAGATGCTGTCGGCCCAGATGCTGTCGGCACAGACGCGCGCCACCGAGACTTCATCCGTCCCCGGGCAGGAGGATGGGATGTGACGGCGAACACCTTCCCGTGGCACGGGCGGCGTTCCCCGCGGGGGTGGGGGCGCCGCCCGGGTCCCGGCACGTCAGGCGGGTCGGCGTGACCCTCGGGTAGGTTTCCCGGCGTGCACATCCTGGCCGCGCTGGCCGCGCTCCCCGCGTCGGTGAACGTCAACGGGGAGTACTCCAGCCCCGACCCGCTGCCCACCACGGTGACGCTGCTGCTCTTCGTCGGGATCCCGCTCCTCGTCGTCGCGGTGGTCGCCGCGCTGACGCTGCCGCAGGGCAAGGGCAAGGCGGTGGCCTACCGTCCCGGCCGCCCCTGGGCGCACCCAATCGTGTGGTTCGGCACCGAGCCGCCGGCGCACACCGAAGCCCCCCGCGTGGGCGTCCCGGGCGTTGGCGGTTCCAGTGCACGGTGGTGACGGCTTCACGGCCGCCCAGTCCGAGCGGCTGCAGCGCGCCTGCGAGGCGGCGGCGGCCCAGAGCGGCCTGATCGTCTCGGTCGGCATCGGCGCCGGCACCGGCGAGCTGCGCGAGCAGGGCGAGCGCGCGTTGGCGCGGCTGCTCGACGGCCACCCGGTCGCGGCCCTGCTCGTGCTCGCCGACCCGGGGGCCCGCCGGCTGGAGATCCTCACCAGCGCACCTGCCCGCCGGCGGCTGACCGACCAGCAGTGCGCATTGGCCGCGTTGTCGATGACGACCAGCTTCGGTGTGGGCGACCTCGTGGGTGGTGTCGTGAACGGCATCCGGATGCTCGCCGACGCCGCCGGGGTGCACGACCCGGGCTATGTCCAAGGTGTGCAGGGCACCCCGGCCTGAGACCCGGGAGAGGGTGGGCCACCGCGCAGCTGCGGGCCGATGCCCGCCGGCGCGGCTGCGAGGGCCTCAGTCGCGGTCGCGCTCCCTGGCCCGCAGTGCCCGGGCCACCCCGTCGCGCCCCTCGAGGAGGATGCGCCGTAGGGCGGGGGTGACGCCGGTGCCGGCGAGATAGGCGTCGGTGCGCTCGACCAGCGCGGCCGAGACCTCCCAGGACGGGTAGAGCATCGTGGTCAGCGTCTGCGCGGTGTCCATCGAGCGGGTTGCCCACAGCCCGGCGACGGCGTCGAAGTAGCGCCCGACGTAGGGCCCCAGCAGCTCCACCTGCTCGGCCTGGCCGAAGCCGACGAGCGTCGCCTCCTGCATGTGGTTGGACAGCGTGTCCGCCTCGACCACGGCGACCCACGCCGCCTGCTTGGTGGTGGCGTCCGGCCGGGCGGCGCGCGCCGTCGCCGCCCGCTTCTCGCCGGACGCGGTCCGGTCCCGGGCCAGCTCGTCGTCGATCGCTGCATCGTCCAGGACGCCCACCGTCGCCAGCCGCACCACGAGGGACCACCGCAGCTCGGTGTCGAGCAGCAACCCCGGCACCGAGGACGACCCGTCCAGCAGGGCCAGCAGCCGGGCGGCCTGGGCACCCGGCTGCGAGGCAGCGAACGCCGCCTGCGCGAACGCGAGCTGGCGGTCCGACCCCTGCTCCGACGCCTGCATCAGGCCCCAGCAGGCGTCGGCGAGCTGCTCCATCCGCACGTCGCGCCGGGCCGGGTCACCGTAGACGAGCACGGCGCTGCGGGCCTGCACGAGCAGGGCCTGCACGACGCCGATCTCACTCTCGGCGCCCACCCCGCGCAGCACCAGCTGCAGGTAGTCGCCGGCCGACAGCTCGCCGTCTCGCAGCATGTCCCAGCAGGCCGACCAGCACAGCGCCCGGGGGAGTGAGGCGGCCAGCGACCCCACGCCCTCGACCACCGTCGCGAGCGACCGGTCGTCCAGCCGAACCTTGGCGAAGGTCAGGTCGTCGTCGTTGAGCAGCAGCAGGTCAGGGCGCTTGACACCGACGAGCTTGGCCACATCGGTGCTGGCGCCGACGACGTCGAGCTCCAGCCGGTCGCGCCGCGTCAGCACGCCGTCCGGCCCCCGGTCGTAGAGCCCGATGGCGACCCGATGCGAGCGCAGTGTCGGGTGCGCCGGGTCAGCTGTCTGCTCGACCGCGAACGAGGAGAAGGCGTCGGCGTCGTCGGTGGCGAAGCGCGCCCGCAACGTGTTGACGCCGGTCGTCTCCAGCCATTCCGCCGACCAGCCCGACAGGTCGCGACCGCTGCTGCGCTCCAGCTCGTCGAGCAGGTCGCGCAACGTGCTGTTGGACCACTCGTAGGCCCGGAAGTAGGTCCGCAGCCCGGCCAGGAACTCGCCCTGCCCCACCCACGCGACCAGCTGCTTGAGCACCGAAGCGCCCTTGGCGTAGGTGATCCCGTCAAAGTTGGTCTTCACCGCCTCCATGTCCACCGCATCCGCGGCGATCGGGTGCGTCGACGGAAGCTGGTCCTGGCGCAGGGCCCAGGTCTTCTCGACGTTCGCGAACGTCGTCCAGGCGTCGGTGAAGCGCGTCGCGCTCGTCTGCGCCAGCACGCTCATGTACGTCGCGAAACTCTCGTTCAGCCACAGGTCGTCCCACCAGCGCATGGTCACCAGGTCGCCGAACCACATGTGTGCCATCTCGTGCAGCACCGTCTCCGCACGGCGCTCGCGGCGGGCGTCGGTCACCTTGGACCGGAAGACATAGTCCTCCAGGAATGTCACGCAGCCGGCGTTCTCCATCGCCCCCGCGTTGAACTCGGGGACGAAGAGCTGGTCGTACTTGTCGAAGGGATAGCGGTAGTCGAAGACCCGGTGGAAGTAGTCGAAGCCCTGCCTGGTGATCTCGAACAGCTCGTCCGGGTCGAGGTATTCGGCCAGCGACGCCCGGCAGAACAGCCCCAGGTCGATGCCGTCGTGCTCGCCGCGCACCTGCGAATAGGGACCGGCGACCAGGGCCGTGATGTAGGTCGACATCCGCGGCGTCGGCTCGAACGACGTGTGCGCGCGACCACCATCGAGGTCATCCGTCGCGGCCACCCGGCTGTTGCCGACCAGCGTCCAGCCGGCCGGCGCGACGACGTCGAGGGTGAAGCTGGCCTTGAGGTCGGGCTGGTCGAAGCAGGCGTACATCCGGTGCGCGTCGTAGGTCTCGAACTGGGTGTAGAGGTAGATCTCGGAGTCCACCGGGTCGGTGAACCGGTGCAGGCCCTCCCCGGTGCGGGAGTAGACGCCGTCGGCGTCCACGGTCAGCGTGTTGCTCTCCTGCAGCCCCTCCAGCCGGATGCGGGCGTGTTCGCTGTCGTGCACGGCGTCGACGTCGAGCTCCACGCCGTTGAGCACCACGGCGTGCACCCTGGCCGCGGCGAGCTCGACGAAGGTCGACGCCCCCGGCGTACGCGACGTGAAGTGCACCTCGGACGTCGTCCGGAAGGTCGGGTCCGCCCCGTCCGGCGCCGGTGCGGTGAGGTCGAGCGAGATCGTGTAGCTCGCGACGTTCAGCAGGGCGCCGCGGGCCGCCGCCTCGTCGCGGGTCAGGTTCGCCGACATGGTGGGAAGTCTCGCAGAGCCCCGGGTGTTGGGCCGGGCATGGCTGCAGCAGGCAAGACACCCGTGGACTTCTGGTTCGACCCGCTCTGCCCCTGGGCGTGGATGTCGTCCCGATGGCTGCTCGACGCGGCGACGGTGCGCGACCTCGAGCCGCAGTTCCACGTCATGAGCCTGTCGGTGCTCAACGACGGCAGGGACCTGCCGGAGCAGTACCGCGAGCTGATGACGTTCGCCTGGGGACCGGTGCGACTGTGCATCAAGGTCGAGCAGGAGTACGGCGCGGCGAAGCTGGCGGAGCTCTACACCGCGCTCGGCACCCGCTTCCACCCCGGCGCCCAGCCGCACGAGCGATCCACGGTCGAGGCCGCTCTCGCCGACGTGGGACTGCCGCCGGAGCTGATCGACGCCATGGACGACACCTCCCTCGACGACGCCCTGCACAAGAGCCACCACGACGGCATGGACCGCGTCGGCATGGACGTCGGCACGCCGGTCATCGCGGTCGGCGACACCGCCTTCTTCGGCCCGGTTGTCACGCCGGCCCCCACCGGTGAGGCGGCCGGCAAGCTCTGGGACGGTGTGGTCCTGGTGGCCGCCACCCCCGGGTTCTACGAGCTCAAGCGCACCCGCGACGTGGGCCCGGTCTTCGCCTGACCGCTGCCCGGCAGGGACGCCGGTCAGGCGCGGATGGTCATCCGCAGGCCGCGGGCGTCGCGGGCGCGCGGGTCGCCCAGCTCCACCGCCTGGCCCCGCGCCCAGCGCAGCGCCGACCAGGCGCACGCGAGCGCGTCGTCGGCGCGCCGGTCTCGGGGCGGCCGCCACGAGACGCACCACGTCGACGTCCCACCCCTCCTGGGTGCACCAGCCGGCGAGGTGCTCACGCCGGCGCCGCCCCTCGGCCGTCTTCTTCGACGGCAGCGGGTCCGCGGCTCCGTGAGCGCGATCGAGCAGCGTGAAGGCGACCTCGGGATGCACCTCGGCGACCCGCTCCTGCACCGCCGGGGTGAGCACCGCGTCGACCTCGGCGATCTTGGCGACGATGCCCGAGGTCTGTCGGGACAGGCCTCGCCCGCTGACGGCGCGCGAGACGGCACATGCCTCGTCGTACGACGTGCTCCCGAGCACCGCTCGCACCGGGACGGGGAACACACTGCTCCCCCGCCGGCCCGCCAGCAGCGACCTGGCCGCCGTGTCCGCCGACCGCCGCCGCTCCCCGTCCGGCAGTCCGATCGGGATGTCGACGCCGACCCGGGCCGCGAGGTCCGGCAGGGCCCCGGCGTCGACCAGGCAGAGGACCGGCGCCCGTCGCGTGCCACCGCTGCCTGCCGTCGGCAGCACCGCGGCGACCCACCCGCCGGGGCAGCCGTCGACGCCGGCAGCCGGCGCGGGGACGCAGCGCACACCGACACCCTCCTGCACCCTCCTGCACCCTCCTGCGACCGCATGGGTTGGCCCGCGTCGATAGGTTGCGGTGGTGCGCGTCCACCTTGGCAGTGACCACGCCGGCTTCGCCCTCAAGGGCGCCCTCGGCGGCCTGCTGACCGGCCTCGGTCACCAGCCGGTGGACCACGGCCCGGCCGCCTACGACCCGGACGACGACTACCCGCCGTACTGCCTGGCGGCCGCGGCCGCCACGGTGGCCGACCCCGGGTCCTTCGGGATCGTCGTCGGCGGCAGCGGCAACGGCGAGGCCATCTCGGCGAACAAGGTGCGCGGGGTCCGCTGCGCGCTCGCCTTCTCGGCGGAGACCGCGGAGCTCGGGCGCAGGCACAACGACGCCAACGTGCTGTCGTTGTCGGCCAGGATGTACGCCGAGGCGGACGCATTGCGCTTCGCCGAGGTCTTCCTCCGGACCCCCTTCGAGGGCGGCCGGCACGCCAGGCGGCTCGCCATCCTGACCGCCTACGAGGCCGACGGGGTGCTGCCGGCCCTTCCCGTCGCGGCCCGGCCCGGCGCGGCCGCTGGTGAGCAGGGCTAGTGCCCGAGGGGCACACGATCCACCGCCTCGCCCGCGAGCACACCCGCCTGCTCAAGGGGCAGGCGCTGGCCGTCAGCAGCCCGCAGGGGCGCTTCGAGGCCGGCGCGGCGCGGCTGTCCGGCCGGGTGCTGCGCAGGGTCGAGCCCTACGGCAAGCACCTGTGGTACCACTTCGCCGGCGAGCCCGATCCGCTGCACGTGCACCTCGGGCTGTACGGGAAGTTCACCGCGTCACCGCTGCCGCCGCCCGAGCCGCGGGGCGCCCTGCGGCTGCGGATGATGTCCGCCGAGGTCGCCGTCGACCTGCGCGGGCCCACCGCCTGCGACCTCACCACCCCGGCGGAGCGGCTGCAGGTGCTCGCCCGGCTCGGCCCCGACCCGCTGGCCGCCCGTCCGGACGGTACGGCGGCATGGCTGCGGGTCACGCGGTCGCGGGCCCCCATCGGGGTGCTGCTCATGGACCAGTCGGTGCTGGCCGGCGTCGGCAACGTCTATCGGGCCGAAGTGCTGTTCCGGCAGGTGATCTCGCCGTTCCGGCCGGGTCGGGAGCTGCGCGAGGACGAGTGGGTCGCACTCTGGGACGACCTGGTGCTGCTCATGCGCGCCGGGGTGCGCTCCGGGCGGATCGTCACCACCCGGCCGGCGGACCGGGACCGCCGCAGCGGCCGCCCGACCCGCGACGACTCCTTCTACGTCTACCGCCGCCAGGGCCTGCCGTGCCGGCTGTGCGGGGCCGAGGTGCGCACCGAGGAGATGGGCGGGCGCAACCTGTTCTGGTGCCCGCACGACCAGTGCCGCTGACGTCCGGCCACGGCTGCCGGCCGCTGTAGTACTAGGCCCCGAGCGACGCCCACTGGGACCATGGGAAATTCCAGTCCAGCGTGCCAGGGTCGGACAGTAGCGGCGGCACCCCGCTGTGGGTCACGTCCACCACGTCTCCACGGCGGGTGAAGCCGAAGAACCACTGGGCGTCGGCGGTCGAGAGGTTGATGCAGCCGTGGCTGACGTTCTGCCGGCCCTGCGCATAGACCGACCAGGGCGCCGCATGCACGAAGGCACCGCCGTAGGACAGCCGCACGTCCCACAGCACGGTCTCCCGATAGCCGTCGCTGGTGTCGTTGGGGATTCCGACGGTGGAGGAGTCCATCACCAGCGTCGGTGTCTTCTCCAGCGTCAGGTGCACGCCCGAGCGGCTGGGGTATTTCGGGCTCCCGGCACTCATCGGGAAGACCTTCACCACCGCGCCGTCGCTCCGGACCGTCAGCGTGTGGGTCCCGGCGTCGGCGGTGCTCACGTGCGCCGGGCCGACGGTGAAGTCACTGGTGTGGTGGCCGACGCCCCAGGTGCTCCCCCCGACGTGCAGGCGGGCGAGGTCGTTGACGACGTGCACCCGGGTCCCGGCCTTCCAGTAGACCTTCGGCCGCCAGTGCAGCTGGGTGGCGCTGACCCATCGCCAGGCGCCCGTCTGCGCCGGCGTGGCCAGCACGGTCAGCCGAGCGGTGACCGCGGCACGCGCCGACCGCACCACCGGCCGGCTGAGGGTGACCAGGACGGGCTGGCCGACGCCGACCACGTCGGTGTCGCCGGGGGAGAGCACGCCGGTCAGGTGGTGGGCGCTGTCGCCGGCGGTGGCGGTGAGCTGCCGGGTGGCCGTGCTGCCGCGCTCGTCGGCGTACGTCGCCGTGAGCGCGTAGCGCGCGGTAGGCACCAGCGTGCCGCGGCTGCGCCAGCCGGTCGGTGCCAGCGTGCCGGCCAGCGTCGCGCCGGTGTCGTCGGTGGCGGTCACCGACTGCAGCGTCGCGTGGGTGGCGGTCAGGGCCAGCGGGGTGTCCCAGCGGACCCGGCCGTGCGCGTCGGTGCCGGCGAGCGCCACCACGGGGGTGGCCACCGGTGACTGGCCGGCTGCCGTCGAGGGAGGTGCCGCAGAGCCGGGTACGCCGCTGGTCGGGCCGCCGCTCTGCCCCGCGAGCAGCACGCCGGTCGCCCCACCCCCGGCGACCGCGACCGCGGCGGCCAGGCCGAGGACGACACGTCTGCCGGGCACGCGCTCATCGTCTCATCGCCATTGCAGCACGCCCTCCGCGGGCTGGGTATGGCAGCCAGGCGGTACCGTCACAGCACAACTGCATCCGTCCCGCCGGCCCGGGAGAGACCCCGCCGCACGCTCGTCGTGCGGGCAGGGGCGCCGTAGGAGCAAGACCTCCCCTCAACCTCTCAGGCCCCAGCACCGTGCCGGCCCCGGACGCTCTGGAGCACGGCCGCGCGATCGGTGGGTGACAGAGGGGGAGGGACCGCCGCTATCGCCTCCCGGGAGCGACCGTGGGACCCACCTCGACACCTGTGCCCTTCAGCGATCGTCACATCGGCCCCGACGCCGGCGCGCTGGCGGAGATGTTGCGAACGATCGGGTACGCCGACCTCGACGCGCTCACCCGGGCGGCGGTGCCCGCGGCCATCCTCGACACCGACCTGGAGCTGCCGCCAGCGGTGGCCGAGACGGAGGTGCTGGCAGCGCTGAAGCTGGTCGCGGCCGGCAACCGGGTGGTCACCTCGATGATCGGGCTGGGCTACAGCGACACGGTGCTGCCCGGCGTGATCCAGCGCAACGTGCTGGAGAGCCCGGCGTGGTATACGGCGTACACGCCCTATCAGCCGGAGATCTCGCAGGGCCGGCTGGAGGCGCTCCTCGCCTTCCAGACCATGGTGGCCGACCTGACCGGGCTGCCGACGGCGGGCGCGAGCCTGCTGGACGAGTCCACCGCAGCCGCCGAGGGGATGCAGCTGGCCCGGCGGACGGTGCGCGGCAGCCCCGAGGCGGCCTTCGTGGTGGACGCCGAGACGCTGCCGCAGACCGTCGCCGTGCTGCGCACCCGCGCGGAGGCGATGGGCATCCCCGTCCTCGTCGCCGATCTCGCCGACGGCCTCCCCGACGTCGAGATGTTCGGCCTGCTGCTGCAGTCGCCCGGCGCCAGCGGGATCGTCCGCGACCTCGCCCCGCTGATCGACGCCACCCACGCGGGGGGTGGCATCGCCGTCGTCGCAGCCGATCTGCTCGCCCTCACCCTGCTGACGCCGCCCGGTGAGCTCGGCGCTGACGTGGTCGTCGGCACCACCCAGCGGTTCGGTCTGCCGATGGCCTTCGGGGGCCCGCACGCCGGGTACATGTCGGTGCGCGCCGGCCTGGAGCGTGGGCTCCCCGGTCGGCTGGTCGGGGTGTCCGTCGACGCCGATGGTGCCCCCGCATTGCGCCTCGCCTTGCAGACCCGCGAGCAGCACATCCGCCGGGAGAAGGCGACCAGCAACATCTGCACCGCGCAGGTGCTGCCGGCGGTGCTGGCTGCCGCCTACGCCGCCTACCACGGCCCCGACGGGCTGGCCGGGACGGCGTGGCGGACCCACCGCAGCGCCGTGCTGCTGGCCGCCGGCCTGCGTGCCGGCGGCGTGCAGGTGCTGCACGACAGCTTCTTCGACACCGTGCTCGCCCGGGTGCCCGCCAGCGTGCGAGGTGGCGCCGACGGCGTGCTCGCCGCGGCGCTGGACCGGGGCGTCAACCTGCGCCGGGTCGACGCGGACACCGTCGGCGTGAGCTGCGACGAGACCACCGTGCCGGCGCACCTGCAGGCCGTGTGGGCCGCCTTCGGCCTGGCGGACACGATCGACACCGTGGGGCTCGACGCCGGGGCGCCGGACGCCTTGCCGGCGGGGTTGCGCCGCTCTTCGGCGTACCTCACCCACCCGGTGTTCACCAGCCACCGCAGCGAGACCGCGATGCTGCGCTGGCTGCGGCGGCTGTCCGACAGCGACCTCGCGCTGGATCGCACGATGATCCCGCTGGGCTCCTGCACGATGAAGCTCAACGCCACCACCGAGATGGCGGCGGTGACCTGGCCGGAGTTCGCCAGGATCCACCCGTTCGCGCCGCTGGACCAGGCCGGTGGGCACCTGCAGGTGATCCGCGACCTCGAGCAGTGGCTGGCGAGCATCACCGGCTACGCCGCGGTTTCGCTGCAGCCCAACGCCGGCAGCCAGGGCGAGCTCGCCGGGCTGCTCGCCATCCGCGGATGGCACCGCTCGCGCGGCGACACCGCCCGCGACGTCTGCCTGATCCCCAGCAGCGCGCACGGGACGAATGCCGCCAGCGCCGCGATGGCCGGCATGCGCGTCGTCGTGGTGGGCTGCGACGACGAGGGCAACGTCGACCTGTCCGACCTCGCCGACAAGGCCGCCGACCACGCGGGCGACCTCGCCGCCTGCATGGTCACCTACCCCTCCACCCACGGGGTCTACGAGCAGGGCATCGGCGAGATCTGCCGGGTCGTGCACGAGCACGGCGGCCAGGTCTACGTCGACGGCGCGAACCTCAACGCGCTCGTCGGTCTCGCGAAGCCCGGTGCCTTCGGCGCCGACGTCAGCCACCTGAACCTGCACAAGACCTTCTGCATCCCGCACGGCGGCGGGGGCCCCGGTGTGGGCCCGGTCGCGGTGGCCGCGCACCTCGCGCCGTACCTGCCCAACCATCCGCTGGTCCCCGAGGCCGGTCCGGCCACCGGGGTGGGGCCGGTCAGCGGCGCGCCGTTCGGGTCCGCCGGGATCCTGGTGGTGCCGTGGGTCTACGTCCGGCTGATGGGCGCCGACGGGCTGCGTCGCGCGACCCAGACCGCCGTGCTGTCAGCGAACTACCTGGCGCGCAGGCTGTCCGGGCACTACCCGGTGCTCTATGCCGGGGCGGACGGGCTCGTCGCGCACGAGTGCATCCTGGACCTGCGCGGCCTCACCCGCAGCTCCGGCGTGACCGTCGACGATGTGGCGAAGCGGCTGGTGGACTACGGCTTCCACGCGCCGACGATGAGCTTCCCGGTGGCCGGGACGCTGATGGTCGAGCCCACCGAGAGCGAGGACCTCGCCGAGCTGGACCGCTTCGTCGACGCGATGGTCGCCATCCGCGGCGAGATCGCCAGGGTGGAGGCGGGGGAGTGGCCGGCCGAGGACAACCCGCTGCACCAGGCCCCGCACACCGCGGCGATGGTGACGGCGGACGAGTGGGAGCACGCCTATCCGCGCTCGCTCGCGGCGTATCCGCTGGCCTCGCTGCGCGGCGTCGCCGGCGGGAAGTACTGGCCGCCGGTGCGCCGGGTCGACGGCGCGAAGGGGGACCGCAACCTGGTCTGCTCCTGCCCGCCGGTGGAGGCCTACGCCTGACCGGTCCGCCCCTGCGCCCGCCGGGCTACTGCGAGCGGTGCTCCCGCGACGTTGGCGCCCGCCGGGTCAGCCGGCCCTGCTCGGCCGCACCAGGCCCTCCTGCACCACGCTGGCGACCAGGCGGCCGTCCCGGCTGAAGATGCGGCCGGTGGCCAGCCCGCGTGCGCCGTGGGCGCTGGGGGAGTGCTGGGAGTAGAGCAACCAGTCGTCGGCACGGAAGGGCCGGTGGAACCACACGGCGTGGTCAAGACTCGCCAGCGACCCGCCCCCGGACAGACCGTGGCCGACCGCCAGCCGGTGCGGCAGCAGCACCGAGTCGAGCAGTGTGCTGTCGCTGGCGTAGGTCAGCACGCAGGCGTGCAGCATCGGGTCGTCCGGCAGTCTCCCGTCGGCGCGCAGCCACACGTCGTTGCTCGGCGGCTGCGGCCCGTCCTCCTGGATCGCCACCAGCGGCGGCTTCCCGACGTAACGCAGGTCGATGGGGCGCGGCCGCACGAACCAGCCGCCGAGCTCGTCGGCGTAGTCACTCAGCAGCTCGTGCAGGGGTGGCAACGACTCCGGGTCGGGCGCGGCCGGCATCGGGTCCTGGTGGTCGGGTCCGTCCTCGACCACGGCGAACGACGCGGTCAGCGTGAAAATGGTCCGGCCGTGCTGCAATGCCACCACCCGGCGGGTGGTGAACGAGCGCCCGTCCCGGGTCCGCTCGACGCTGTAGACGATTGGCACCTGCGGGTCGCCCGGGCGCAGGAAGTAGCTGTGCAGGCTGTGCACCGGCCGGTCCGGGGCCACCGTGCGCCCGGCCGCCACCAGGGCCTGGCCGGCGACCTGGCCGCCGAAGACGCGCTGCAGCGTCGTCGCGGGCTGCCGGCCGCGGAACAGGTCCGCCTCCAGTCGCTCCAGGTCCAGCAGGTCGACGAGCTCGTCGAGGAGGGTGGCCGGCACTCCGCGAGCCTTCCAGACTCAGGCCGCCACGACCGCGGCCGCCTCGTCGGGGTCCGGGTCGCCCGTCGCCTCCGCGGTCGCCTCCGTGGTCGCCGGACCCGCTTGCGGCAACGCGACGGTGAAGCGGCACCCCGGGTCGACGTTCGCCACCGCGAGCGTCCCGCCGTGCGCCTCCACCAGACCCCTGGCAATGGCCAGCCCGAGGCCGGCACCGGTGGGCACGACGCCGCCCGCCGCCTCCAACGGGGTGCGCGCCGCCGATCCGCGGAAACCCACCTCGAACAACCGGGGCAGGTCCTCCGCCGGGATGCCCCCGCAGGCGTCGAGCACGTCGATCTCGGCCCAGCCGGCCCGCTCCCTGGTGGCCACGCGCACCTCCCCGTCCGGGGGCGTGTGGCGTACGGCGTTGACCAGCAGGTTGGCCAGCAGCCGCCCCACCTCGTCCGCGTCGACCCGCACCGGCAGCTCGACGGCGTCGTGAGCGGTGAGCCGCACCCCGGCGGCTCGCGCCAGCGGCTCGGCGGCCCCGACAGCTTCGGCGACGAGGTCGCGCAGGGACACCCGGCTGACCTGCAGCCGCCGGCCGGGCGCCTGCAGCCGGGACAGCTCGAACAGGTCGTCGACCATGCCGGACAGCCGCTCGACCTCCTCGCGGATCCGCCTGTGGTAACGCCCGACGGTCGGCGCGTCGTCGACGACGCCGTCCTCCAGCGCCTCGGCCATCGCCCGCAGTCCTGCCAGCGGCGTCCGCAGGTCGTGGCTGACCCAGGCCACCAGCTGGCGGCGCCCTGCCTCCTGGGCGGCCGCCTCCCGGTGTGCGGTCTCGGCATCGGCGCGCGCCGCCGACAGGCGAAGCGCCAACCTGCGGAGCTCCCCCGGCAGTCGCCGCGTGGTCTCGGCGGGAGCCCCCTCGGCCACGATGTCGGCCACCACGGCGACGTCGCGGGACAGCCGCCGCCCGAGCCCGACCGCGACGGCGAGCGACACGGCCCCGGCCGTGAGCGACACCGTGAGCAGCACGCCGAGGTCGTGGGTCGAGCTGAACATCGCCAGCGCCGTCCCGATCGAGGCGGCGAGCACCCCGGCGACGGCCACGACCGCGACCACGCTCGCCGTCCAGGCGAGGCTGGCGGCGCGGGTGAGGCGCAAGGCGAGCGCCCCGGTGCCGGCCACCGCCCCGGAGCACCCGAGCGCGATCAGCACGACTATCAGGCCGTCAGGCACCGGGCTCTCCCTCCCTGCCGTCCTCGACGGGGTCGTAGCGGTAGCCAACGCCCCAGACGGTCACGACCCTGGTCGGTGTCGCGGGGTCGACCTCGATCTTCTCGCGCAGCCGACGGACGTGCACAGTGACGGTGCTCTGGTCGCCGAACGTCCAGCCCCAGACCCGCTCCAGCAGCTCGGCGCGGCTGAAGACCTGGCGCGGATGCCCCAGCAGGAAGACCAGCAGGTCGAACTCGCGGGCGGTGAGCTCCAGCACCCGTCCTCCGGCCTTGGCGCTGTGCGACACGAGGTCCACCGTGAGGTCTGCGTCGGCCAGTACCCGGGGACCCTCGACCGGCGTCCGGGTCGCGAGGCTGCGGCGCAGCACCGACTGCACCCGGAGCACCACCTCGCGAGGGGAGAAAGGCTTGACGATGTAGTCGTCGGCTCCCCGCTCCAGCCCCGCGACGCGGTCCTCCTCGGTGCCGAGGGCGGTGAGCATGACGACCGGCACCGGGCGCTCGGCCCGCAGCCGCCGACACACCTCGAGCCCGTCGATCCCCGGCAGCATCAGGTCCAGCACGACCAGGTCGGGACGATGCCGCGCGGCCAGCGCGAGCGCCGTCGGCCCGTCCGAGGCGGTGATCACGCGCAAGCCGGCGTGCTCGAGGTAGCGGCTGAGCACGTCGGTGACGGTCCCGTCGTCGTCGACGACGAGCACCAGCGGTGCCTGCACCCCCGGATGGTGCCCGCTGAAGAGTCCGTGCGTGGTGCTTGCCGGCGTACGAGGTGCTTACGCCGGTCAACCACGGGTGACGAGCTCGGCGAACCACCGGGTGCCGGCCGACCACAGCTCGGTGACCTGCAGGTCCGCGGCGGCGGCGATCGTGCCGACCTCGGTGACCGGCACATGTGCCCAGGGGAACCACGGCCCCGCGACACCGTCAGCCGGCTCGAGCCGCGCCAGCGTCCGGCCGCTGCGTGACCCCGGCGCACCCAGCTCGACGTGCACGCTGCCAGCCGGCGCCAGCAGGTCGGCGGTGCGCACCAGCAGTGCCACGGCGTCGCCGCCGATGCCGACGTTGCCATCGGCCAGCAGCGCGTGCCGCCAGCGACCGGCCGCCGGAACCCGCTGGAAAACACTGCGCTGCAGGGCAGCCGCTCCGCGCTCACGGGTACGGCGAACGGCAGCCGGCGCGATGTCGATGCCGAGGGTCGGCGTGCCCTGGGCGGCCAACCACCCGGTGAGTCGACCTGGGCCGCAGCCGATGTCGAGCGTCGGTCCCGCTCCGGTGCGCGCCAGTAGCCGGAGGTCGACCACATCGGGCGGCCCGCTCCACCGCTGCACCTGCAGCGGCTCGCGGGTGCCGTCGGCGAAGGCCACCTGCACACGCGACGCCGGGCTGTCGAGGGCCTGGTCGAACAGCGCCACGCTCACCGGCGGCCCGGTCGCCACGCCAGCAGGAGTGCCATGACCCGGTACTGCCCTGGGGTCGCAGCGGGCACTCTCACGCTGGCCTTTCGGCCTCGGGGGGCGCTGGGTTCACCTGGCGCGCGGCGGGCCGCGACCGATTGGGCCGCAAGCCGACGGTCAGCCGCGCGGGACGAGCCCCGCGCGCTTGGCGAGGGCAGCGCGGTCCACGAGGTGCAGCGTCCGGGTGCCCAGCACGACCCAGCCGCGGTGGGCGAAGTCGGCGAGGGACTTGCTGACCGTCTCGCGCGTGCTGCCCACCAGCTGCGCCAGCTCCCCCTGGGTCAGTCCGTGGTCCACCTGCACGCCGCCGCTCGGCAGCGTGCGACCGAAGCGCTCGCCCAGCTCCAGCAGGGTCTTGGCCAGCCGGCCGGCCACGTCGGTGAAGATCAGATCGCTGATGGTGTCGTTGGTGCGCCGCAGCCGGCGGGCCAGCACCTGCAGGAGCCGCTCGGCGATGACCGGCCGCCCGACGATCCAGGTCAGCAGGTCCGGCCGGCCCAGCCGCGCGACCGTCGCGTCGGACAGCGCGGTGGCCGACGACAGCCGGGGCCCGGGGTCGAAGACCGACAGCTCTCCGCACATCTGGCCGGGTCCGAGCACCGCCAGCATGGTGTGGTCGCCGTGGTCGCTGTCCCTGGTCAGGCTGATCTTGCCCTCGAGGACGACGAACAGCGCCGGCTCGGTGTCCTCGCCCTGGCGGAAGACCCGCTCACCGAGCGGCACCCGCAGGGTGCTGAATCGGCCGAGCACGGCGTCGATGTCCGCGGCGTCCAACCCGCTGAACAGCGGCGCTCCCCGCAGCACGTCGAGGTGGGACGCCGGGCCGGCCTGGGCCGGGATCGTCGCCGTGGATCGCGTTGGCTGCTCGGTCGTCACCTGTCCAGGGTGGCAGACCAAGGTTGCGGGGAGGTGACGCAGCTCACTGGAAGACCTGACGCCCGCCCTCGGGGGCGTAGCGGAAGGCCGGGCGTCCGGCCACCCGGGTGGCGAGCACCCGCGACCGGATGTCCAGCGGGTCGCCGGACCAGAGCACGATGTCAGCGTCCTTGCCGGCGGTCAGCGAGCCCAGCCGGCCGAGCACGCCCATGACGCGGGCCGGGTGCAGGGTCAGCGACCGGAGCGCCACCTCTGGATCCAGGCCCTCCTTCACGGCGAGGATGGCCTGCAGCACCAGGAAGTTCACCGTTACGACGGGGTGCTCGGTGATGATCGAGATCTCTACGCCGACCGCGGCGAGCAGCCCGGGGTTGCGCAGGGAGCGCTGCCGCAGCTCCACCTTGGAGCGCGACGTCATCAGCGGCCGATCAGCGCCGGCACCCCGCGCTCGGCGAGGACGTCGGCTAGCAGGTGCGCCTCGGTGCCGTGGTCCAGCACCCAGGTCGTAGCCGAACTCCTCGGTCAGCCGCAGCGCGGTCGCGATGTCGTCGGCCCGGTGACAGTTCTGGCGCCAGGGGATCTCGCGGCGCAGCACCATGGCCAGCGCCTCCAGCCCCAGGTCGCGGTCGGGTCGCCTGCCCTCGTCGTCGAGGCGCCGCTTGGCGTCGTAGTCCGCCGCCGCCGCAAGTGCCGTGCGGATGACGGCGGCCGTGCCCAGCCGGGTGCTGCGCAGCCGGCCCTTGTCGCCGTAGGTGCGCTTCGGGTTCTCCCCGAGCGCGCTCTTCATCCCGCTGGGCGCGCGCAGCAGCATCTCCTCCACCGTGCGGCCCCAGCAGCGCAGGGCGACCGTCTGCCCACCGATCGCATTGCCGGAGCCGGGGTTGACGTTGACCGCGAGCACCCCGGCAGCCAGGGCGTCGGCGAAGCCGACGTCGGCGGGGTTGACCGCGTCCAGGGCCCGCACCTGGGGTGTCGAGGGGTCGGTCAGCTCGCCGGTGTCGTTGCCGTCCCGGCCCTCGCCCTCCTCGTGCACTACGAGGTGCACGTGCGCGTCGAGGAACCCGGGCAGCACCCACCGGCCGGCGCAGTCGACCACCTCGGTGCCGTCCGGCACCGCCACCCCCGCGCCGACGGCCTCGATCCGGCCGGCGCGCACGAGCACCGTGCCGCCGTCGACCACCGGGCCGTCGATCGGCACCACCCGCCCGCGGGTGAACGCCGTCAGGGCGGTGGTCACTAGCGCACTTCGAACTGCTCCGGGTCCGGCCCGATGCGACCGGAGCCGCCGCCGGCCCCCTCCCCCTCACCGAGCGCCGTCAGCGCCGCCATGTCCTGGTCGTCCAGCTCGAAGTCGCCGACCTCCAGGTTGGCCAGGATCCGCTCCGGCGTCACCGACTTCGGGATCGCGATGCAGCCCAGCTGCAGGTGCCAGCGCAGCACGACCTGGGCCGGCGTGCGGGCGCGGGATCGGGCCACCGAGGCGATGACCGGGTCCTCCAACAGACCGCCACCCTGGCCGAGCGGGCTCCATGCCTCGGTGGCGATCTGGTGTTCGGCGTGGAAGGCGCGCAGCGGCTCCTGCGGGAAGCGCGGGTGCAGCTCCACCTGGTTGACGGCGGGGATGACCTCGGTCTCGGCGAGCAGCCGATTGAGGTGGCGCTCGGTGAAGTTCGATACGCCGATGGCCCGGGCGCGGCCATCGCGGTAGAGCTCCTCCAGCGCCTGCCACGTCTCGACGTAACGGTCCAGTTCCGGCTGCGGCCAGTGGATGAGGTAGAGGTCGACCGTGTCCAGGCCCAGCTTCGCCAGCGAGGCGTCGAAGGCCGCCAGCACCGCGTCGCGCCCGTGGTCGGCGTTCCACAGCTTGGTGGTGACGAAGACCTCCGCCCGCGGCACCCCGCTCTCCCGCAGGGCCCGCCCGACGCCCTCCTCGTTCTGATAGGCAGCAGCGGTGTCGACCAGCCGGTAGCCGGCCTCGAGGGCGGTCGTCACCGGGGTGACCACCTCCCCGGGCGGCACCTGGAAGACGCCGAACCCCAGCTGCGGGATCTCCACGCCGTTGTTGAGAGTCAGCCGGGGAATCTGCGTCGCGGTAGTCATGGTCATGCCAACGGTCTCGCCGCGTCGGCGCCCGGCTACACGCGGGCAATCACCGCGTGGTACGCACGGGGCATGACCTTTGTCATCACCGCTGCCTGCGTCGACGTCAAGGACAAGACGTGCATCGACGAGTGCCCCGTCGACTGCATCTACGAGGGGCCCCGCAAGCTCTACATCCAGCCCGAGGAGTGCATCGACTGCGGGGCCTGCGAGACGGTCTGCCCGGTGCAGGCGATCCTGTTCGAGGACGACCTCGACCCGGGGGAGCGGCCGGCGCTGGTGTGGGCGCAGGAGCTGTTCGGCACCGTCGGTTCACCGGGCGGCTCCCGCCGGCACGGCCTGCTCGCAACCGACCATCCCGAGGTCGCCGCGCTGCCAACGGCGTCCTGAGGTGACAGCACCCCCGCCGGGGACGCTGCGGGTGGCCGTGGTCGGCGCCGGCCCGGCGGGGCTCTACGTCACTGACGCCCTCGTCTTCCAGACCGCCGTGCCGGTGCGGGTGGACGTCTTCGACCGGCTCCCCACCCCCTTCGGGCTGCTGCGCTACGGCGTGGCGCCGGACCACCTGAAGATGAAGACGCTCACCCGGGTCCTGCAGAAGACGGTCGACCACGAGCGGGTGCGCTTCCGCGGCGGCGTCGAGGTCGGGGCCACCGTGACCGTCGAGGAGCTCCGTTCGGCGTACCACGTTGTCGTCTACACCTTCGGCGCGTCCACCGACCGGCGCCTCGGCGTAGCGGGAGAAGACCTGCGCGGCAGCGCCTCAGCCACCGACTTCGTCACCTGGTATTCCGGCCACCCCGACGTCCCGCCCGACGCCTTCGACCTCTCGACCGACGCCGTCGCCTCGGTCGTGGTCGTGGGGGTGGGCAACGTCGCCGTCGACGTCGCCCGCGTGCTCGTCAAGGGCGTGGACGCGCTGGCCACCACCGACATCCCGACGCCGGTGCTCGACGCGTTGCGGGCCAGCCGGGTGCGCGACGTGCACGTGCTCGGGCGGCGCGGTCCGGTGCAGGCGCGCTTCACCCACAAGGAGCTGCACGAGCTGGGGGAGCTGGACGGGGTCGATGTCGTCGTGGACCCCGCCGATCTCGAGCTGGCCGGCGCCGACGAGGCCGAGCTCGGCGGACACCCTGCCCTGCAGCGCAACCTGGACACCATGCGCACCTGGGCTGACCGCGCTCCGACGGCCGCGCCCCGCCGGCTGCACCTGCACTTCTGGTCCCGGCCGGTGGCGCTGGTCGGCGACGGCACCGGCGCGGTCGCGGCGGTCCGGGTCGAGCCGACCCGGCTGCACGACGGCGCCCTGGTCGCCGCCGGTGCGCCGCGCGACCTCGCCGCCGGGCTGGTGCTGCGCTCGGTCGGCTACCACGGGGTCGCGCTGCCCGGCGTCCCGCTGGACGAGGGGACGGGCACCGTGCCGGCCGAGGAGGGCCGGGTGCTGCGCGACGGGGCGGTGTCGCCGGGGGAGTACGTCGCCGGCTGGATCGGGCGTGGCCCGGTGGGTGTGCTGGGGACCAACCGCTCCGATGCGACCCGTCTGGTCCAGCGGCTGCTCGCCGACGCACCGGCCCTGCTGGCGCGTACGCCGGAGCGCGAGACCGTTGACGACCTGCTCGCCGCCCGCGCCCCCGACCTGGTGGACGCCACCGGGTGGGCCGCCATCGACGCCGCCGAGGTGGCCGCGGGCGTTGGGGAGGGCCGCGCGCGGGTGAAGCTCGCCAGCTGGGACGCGCTGCACGCCGCCGCCGTACGGTCCAGGCCATGAGCAGTCTGGACGGCCGGGTCGTCGTCATCAGCGGGGCCGGGCGCGGTCTCGGCCGGGAGTACGCCCTGGAGTTCGCCAGGCAGGGGGCCCGTGTCGTGGTCAACGACCTGGGGGCGGAGCGCGACGGCAGCGGCGGTGACGCCACCCCGGCCGAGGAGGTGGTCGCCGAGGTGCAGGCGCTCGGCGGCGAGGCGGTGGTCAACGGCGACGACGTGAGCGACTGGGACGGCGCCGGTCGGCTGGTGCAGACCGCGATCGACGCCTTCGGCCGGCTCGACGTGCTGGTCAACAACGCCGGAATCCTGCGTGACCGGATGTTCGTGAACATGAGCCCGCAGGAGTGGGACGACATCATGCGGGTGCACCTGCGGGGCACGTTCGCGCCGACCCGGCACGCGGTGGACCACTGGCGCGCGCAGTCCAAGGTAGGCGAGGCGGTGGACGCCAGAGTGATCAACACCTCGTCGCCGTCCGGCATCTACGGCACCGTCGGCCAGGCCAATTACGGGGCCGCCAAGGCCGGGCTGGCGTCGTTCACTCTCATTCTGGCGCAGGAGCTGTGGCGCTACGGCATCACGGTCAACGCCGTCGCGCCGAGCGCGCTGACGAGGATGACCGAGGGGCTCGCCGGCTATTCCGAGCGGTTGGCCGAGGTGGAGGCGCGGACGGGGTGGAATCCGGGTTCGCCGGCCAACATTGCGCCCGTGGTGGTGTGGCTGGCCACGGCCGCGGCCCGGGGCATCACCGGCCGGGTCTTCAACGTCCGCGGCGGGCATGTCTCGGTCGCGGAGGGGTGGGCGGTCGGCCCGGGGCACGAGCAGGAGTCGGCGTTCGAGGTGGCAGCGCTCGACGACGTCATCCCGGGCCTGGTAGCGGCGGCCCGCCAGCCCACCGATGCCTACGGCACGCCGAAGGTTCTTGGCGGCTGACCGTGCCGGTGAGACCACGGATCCGCATTACGTCCCGCCCACTCCAGCACGCCACATGACCTGGACGTCGGGGCGCAGGATGGCCGGGTGGACATCGAGCTGCTGGTCGTGGCGGAATGCCCGAACGAGCGCCCTGCCGCCGACCTGCTGCGCGCGACGCTGGACGGGGCCGGGCTGACCCGCACCGCCTTCACCATCACTGTCGTCGACAGTCAGGAGGAGGCCGAACGCCGGGGCTTCATCGGCTCCCCGACGTTCCTGGTCGACGGGGTCGATCCCTTCGCCGAGCCCGACGCGGACCCCGGGCTGTCGTGCCGCCTCTACCGAGCGGGAGGCGCCGTCGTCGGCCTGCCGAGCGCGACCGACCTCGCCCGAGCAGTCAGCGGGTGCGCCGGACCCGGCGACAATCAGGCGCCGTCGCAGAGCGCGCGGAGGTGTGTGGTCGCCCCACCCTGGGGTGGGTCAGTGGTGGGTGAAGATCCCGCGTGCTTCGCGAATCCCGTAGCAGACGATGACCAGACCGGCGAAAGGGTCCGCCCACCAAGCCCCGACGAGGCTGTTCAGGGCGAGCCCGATCAGGACTGCCGCGGCGAGCAGGGCGTCGACGAGGGTGACGCGGCCCTCGGTCGTCAGCACCGGGTTTCCCAGGGCCTGGCCGGTGGTCGTCTTTCCGCGGGCCAGGGCCAGCATCACCACGGCGGTGATAGCGGTCCAGACGATCCCCAGCGTGCTGTGGCGGGGGTGGAAGGCGGTGGCCAGGACGACCGCGGACTGGACGGCGATGTAGGCCGACAGGGCGAGGAATGCCCCGCCGATCAACCGGAGGGCTGTGCGTTGTCGGGCTTCGCCGGTCCCGGACAGTTCCCAGAGCACGACGGTGCTGGCGCCGATCTCGACCAGGGAGTCCAGGCCAAATCCGGCCAGGGCGACCGACCTGGCTCGGGTGGCCGCGACCGTCAGGACGACGATCCCGGCGACGTTCCAGCCCAGGGTCGCCTGCTCGAGCCGGATCCCGCGGCGCAGCAGGGCCGTCTGTTCGGGACGGTCGTCAGCAGTGGGGGCTATGGGCGTCACCGTTCCTAGCCTGACAGCTGATTCAGGTCCGGGCGGCGGGCTGAGCGCGGGCGTGAGCCAGCGGTCGTGGCGGGCTCGCGAAGATCGTCGAGACCCTCGCCGGCGTTCCTCGATGATATCGAGGTGGGTCTGCAACGGGCCGTAGGCTGACGGGATGGAGCACTGTAACCTCGGCCACACCGGGATGCATGTCTCACCGCTGTGCCTGGGGGCCATGATGTTTGGCGCCTGGGGTGAGCCCGACCATGATGCGTCCATCGCCATCATCCATAAGGCGCTGGACGCGGGAATCAATTTCATCGACACCGCCGACATCTATTCCCAAGGGGAGTCGGAGACCATCGTCGGTAAGGCGCTGCACGGGCGGCGCGACGACGTGATCCTGGCGACCAAGTTCCATGGCCCCATGGACGTGCCGATGGGGACGCCGGGCGGTGATCCCAACAAGCGGGGCAACTCGCGCCGCTGGATCGTGCAGGAAGTCGAGCACAGCCTGCGGCGGCTGCAGACCGACTGGATCGATCTCTACCAAGTGCACCGCCCCGACACGGGCACCGACGACGACGAGACGCTCTCGGCGCTGACCGACCTGCAACGGCAGGGCAAGATCCGGGCCTTCGGTTCCTCCACGTTCCCGGCGTACCGCATGGTCGAGGACCAGTGGATCTCCGCCAAGCGCGGGCTCGGCCGCTTCGTCACCGAGCAGCCGCCGTACTCGATCCTGGACCGGGGGATCGAACGAGACGTACTGCCGGTGGCAGAACGGTTCCACCTGGGAATCATGGCGTGGAGCCCGCTGGCCGGGGGCTGGTTGACAGGCCGATTCCGCAAGGGCCGCGACGCACCGCAGACCACGCGGGCGAAGATGATGCCGGCCCGCTTCGACCTATCCAAGCCCGCGAACCAGGCCAAGCTCGATGCCGTCGAGGACCTCGCTGTCCTCGCTGAACAGACTGGTGTGTCGCTGGTCCACCTCGCCCTCGCGTTCGTGCTGCAGCATCCCGCGGTGACGGCACCCATCATCGGCCCGCGCACCATGGAGCAGCTCGACAGCCAACTGGGAGCGACGGACCTGCGACTCAGCACCGACGTCCTCGACCGGATCGACGAGATCGTCGCGCCCGGCCAGACCGTTGCCGACGACGGCAACACCTACGCCACCGACGCCCTCACCAACCCGTTCCTGCGCCGACGACGCACGTCCTGACGGGCGCCAACCAGGCAGATGGGGACCCCGCCACCACGGGTGCGGCGGCCGCCGAGGTAGCAGATCAACTCCTTGGCCTGAATTCGAGGAAGAACCCGTCTACCGGCTCGTCTCGCGGCGGCCCAGCAGGGCCTCGACGGTCGCGCTTCCGAGCTCCTTGCGGGAAATGTGCGGGCCGGCGGCCTCCAGGCTGACCCTGTCCCTGCCACCCGCGGCGGCCAGCTGTGGTGCCGGCGCGACGGAGGCGTCGGGGTTCGGCTGCTGGAAAAGGGCTATCGACTGCCGTCCCTGTCGCGCTGCCGCACCGGCGGGGACGAGCACGCGGTGCGGCGTCGCCGGCAGCTGCCCGTTCGTCCAGCGGTCGAGGATGTCGCCGACGTTGAGCACGAGGGAGCCTGGCTCGAACCCGACGCGCCACCAGTGACCCTGGGCGTGCACCTCGAGCCCACCCGGTTCGCTGGGGCGGTGGAGCAACGTCATGGCGCCGTGGTCGGTGTGCGGACGGTTGCGGATCTGCCCCTCGGCGGTGTCGTCGAGCGGCGGGTAGTGGTTGGACGCGAGGTTGCTGAAGTGACGGTCGAACTTGTCGGCGAACCAGTCGCGCGGCAGGTCCAGTCCGAGGGCGACGAGCTCGAGCAGCCGCGCCCCAAGCGCGTCCATCGTGCGGTAGTAGCGCTCGAAGACGCCTTGTAGCTCCACCGGCTGGTCGGGCCAGATACTCGGCCACCGCCAGAGCCGTTCCTGCGCGCTGCCCGGGGCCATGTCCCGGACCTGCGACGGCTGATTGATGAGAAAGGACTCCATGAGGTTGATCTCACGGTCCGACCCGTCCGGCGCCGGGACCGGCTCGTAGCCGCGAATCACCTCCGGCGAGGGGAATCCGACGCGCAGCTTCTCCTCCAGCGGAAGGGCGAAGAACGCGCGCGAGACGGCCGCCATGGCGTCGAGCAGCTCGCACGGCACCTGGTGGCCGGTGACCACGGCGAAGCCCGTCTCTCGGAAGGAACCGACGAGCAGGTCGGCCACCTGCTTCTCGGCCTGCTCACGGGACACCGGATCCTGGTCTGCGGGGGCGGCCAGCGCGGGGGACAGGTCGATCAGGGCGATCGTCGCGGTGGCCTCGCTCGCGGCAACGTCTTTCACGATCTCGGGGGTCAGTGCGAACGCCGGCTCAGCCACGGGGGTGGGCGCTGTGGGGCTCATGCCGACAGACGCTAGCCACGAGGTGTTTCTACAGCGTCACGGGTCGCGGAACATTCACCCGCACAGCTGGTCTCAGTCAGTCTCCCGCCATCCCGACAGCTACGCTGCCCAGGTGCCTGGGCCGGGTCCCACCGAGTCGTTGTCGAGGCAGATTTATGCGACGCTGCGGGAGGGCATCATCCGCGGCCGCTACCGGCAGGGCACTCGCCTGGTCGAGCAACCCCTGGCCGATGAGCTGCGGGTGAGCCGCGTGCCGCTGCGGGAGGCGGTGCCCCTCCTGGAGATGGACGGGTTCGTGCGCAGCCTGCCGCGCCGGGGAGCCGTCGTGTGGACGTGGACCCGCAAGGATGCTCACGACCTGTTCGATTTGCGGCTGTGTCTCGAAGTCGGTGCGGCCCGCTACGCCGCTGGGCAGGTCGCCGCGGGGGCGTCGACGGCACGGCTGTCCGATGCGCTGCAGCGGTCCCGCAAGGGGGTGCTGAGCGGCGACACCTATCGCGTGGCGCAGGACAGCACACACTTCCACGAGGTGATCGTGGAGCTCGCCGACAACACCCTGATGCGGTCGGTGATGCGGTCCTTGTCCGGACGGATGATGTGGCTGTTCTTCCTCACGTCCGAGCTGGATCCGGTGGACGCCCTGCACGGCCACCAGGAACTCCTCGAAGCGATCGCGACGGGAAACCCGCGGCTGGCAGAGGCAGTCGCTTACGCCCACATCGAATCGGACCGGGTGGAGTCGTTGCGCGCCATGCCCCACTTCGACACGTCCCACCGCGACGCGCCGAACGTGCACGGCGTCGCGTAACCGGCCCTGGCGGGTCACGGGGCGAGGCCGAGCTTGGAGAAATCGAGCTCGTTGGCGCCGATGTTCTGCGCCTGCGCGACGTTCGTGACGTACTTCTGGGCGACTACCCAGTCACGGTTGTAGCTGAAGTTCAGGTAGCAGCCGCTCTGTGCGTACAGTTCGGCGGCGGGGACGAAGGTCGCGTTGTCGCCGGTCTTGACGGCGGAGTCCAGCATGCTGTCGACCTGCGGGTAGTCGCAGTTGAAGTAGTCGATGCCCCCGGACTTGTCCCAGAACACGTGCCCCCACAGGTAGGGCAGGGCTCCGTCACATCGTCGATTGATACCGGTGTGACTGATATGACTGGAATGTCATAGACCGTCCGCGTTTCCGGTGAAACGTGGGGGCGGGCACGACCCTGCTGATGATCACGGTGTCTAAGCC
>JAABUP010000918.1_pt1 | contig 63155 bp, 63 predicted proteins | sample 5559201 | NCBI WGS metagenome assembly JAABUP01 (sample SAMN10711887, study PRJNA513373) | rock metagenome | isolation source: Antarctica rocks | place: Antarctica
CTTGAGTCTGTTTTCTTCTGTGAGGTCAAGGCTTTTTTGATATCAGTCATGTTAACTGAGAACACCTCAATCTTCTTCTGTTTCTCTTCTTTCTTTTGTATGAGGTTTGAAAAGAATGTAGTCAACATCATAATATAATTAAACTTGTCTTCAGCAGATGCTTCTCTGTTCTGTATGACAGTTTCTGTAAATTCAATTGTAAGAAAGGCTCTGTCTGTATTCAATATAATCTCATTCTGCTTCATTCATGATAGACTCAATATAAGATTGTAGAATGCTAACTTAGAGACAATATAAAAGAATGTTCTTAACTTCTGATGTCTGTCAATATCAATCTGTACAACAGCTACTTCATTTACTGATGAACCTGAAGATTCATCAAATTTTGTAATCATATGAGGTCTTATCTTCATGCACTGTAGATTGTAATTTTTAACAAAGTAAGAAGTGATCATTTCATAAAACAGACACTCTGTGTTGTACAAGGTATGTGCATATAACTTCTTATTGATTAACATTGACATAGTGAAGAGAACACTGTTCATCTGTTTTTCAAACTTCTTTCAGCTCTTATCACATTTCATACACTCTCAGCTGTGACTTTCATTAAAAGCTACTCTTTTTTTTGAGTTCTCATTTGTCTTTGTTGTCTTCTTCACAGTCTCAGCTGCAGTGATGTTGATGATTCAAGATTGTACAGTCAGTAAAAGTTTGCACTTTTTAACAAAATGTTCATTTTCTTCACATCACATGCACAGCTGTTTTGTATGACACTCTGTCACTTTCTTCTTTGACACTCATTGTGCTCTGTGTTTCTTCTCAGTCTTTGCTGCTGTTACACTGACATGCTCAATAGGTTTTTAGTTCATAAAGTCTGTGTAAGACTGTTGAGTGATAATAGTGATCATTGTATGATGCTCTTGAGTAACAGCCTTCTGAATTGACTTTAAATTGTAACTGACTTGCTGCAGTAGAGTAATGTACTCATTGTATGACACAGAGATTGATGTTGCAATCAGAACTTGTGTGAGCATTACATCTAGACTGTTACTGAGAAATGTCTTCTTAACAGCATCATCTTATTTTAAGTCTTCTGCTTTCAGCAATGTTTGTTCAAAGATGATCAGATGTCTTACAAATGACTTTTCTTTCTGTTTTAATGCTTTTAAGATACAAGTTGCTCTCTTTCTTAATTCTGAGTTGTTGTACACATGTTGAAGTTAATTGATCAGCTCTTCAATGATTGTGTGATTTAAAGCTTCATTTAACTTAATACAGATCACAATTCAAGGTGTGACTTGACTTAAAGTCAACTCTTTCAGCTGACTGTGTAAGTATCAGAACTGCACACTGACATTGTTGTCTGACATGTTCACATTCAATTTAGCAACAATTTGTTGTAGTCAAGATCTGAATTTCACTCTTTTTTCTTCAAACATGAGTGAGTCAAAAAGACACCACTTTAAGTGCTGATTCATTCTCATTGCTGCAATGAGCTGCTTTAAAATGAGACTGTTCATACAATTAACTGATTCTTAAGAAGAAGATAATGTTGTAACAGCTGATGTTGAAATAGCTGTATTTACTGATGTAATCAGTGTGAAGTTGTCTCAATTCATCACAAAGATGTAAAGAAGATCTGTACAAGTCTTCATGTTCTGCATGTTCTCTTTTGTATGACTCTTTATGCTGTGTAGTTCTGTCATAAATATTTGTGCTTAAGAAGAAATCTTCTCAGCAACAGTCTTTATTTAATCTGTCATAGAGATTTCTGCACTCATTCTGCACTGATTTTAACAATTGTATAACAAGATCTTTAATGTAGGTCAGATTTAAATGAGAATAGTATTTTAATGTCATGAGTTTGCAATGAGACTGATGCTTGATTGATAATGTTTAAATACAAGAAGAATACTATAAAGAGAAAAAGAAAAGCCTTGTACAGAGATGAGAAGATAAAGTGCTTTAGTCTTAAAGTCTTAGTCAGCAACTAGATCATAAGACCTTAGTATGAGTTCAACTTATGACACATCTGTCTTCATTTTGAAAAAATCAGATGATTGTAACACATACATAACTGTATATGTTAATGATTTTAAGATCTATGATTCAGATTTGAACATCATCATCAGAATAAAGCAATAAATGACAAATTATTTTAAGATGATTGATCTTGATAAAAGCAGTTTCTATCTTGATATGCATATTGCATGTGGCTCAGATAAAAGTGTTCACCTATATTAAGCAAACTATGTGCAATAAATTCTGAATCAATATGAACTTTATGATATTACATCAATCAGAATCTTTATAAATGTAATAAAGAGGCTTGTTAAGAAGAAGTTTAAAACAGCATTGATTTAGTTTTAAGAACAATATCAATTCATAATAGATTCATTAAGATATCTTGCAGCTGTATCACAATTTAATATTATCTATGTTTACTCTGTTGCCTCTCAGTTCTGTGCTAATTTAAATAATGATCATATAACTGCTGTAAAACACATCTTTATCTATTTTAAAGAGACTATGACACTTAAGTCTCACTACTCAGTGAGAGAAGTGAGACTTGAGCTCTATGTAAATAGTGATTGAACAGAAGATCAGAAGTCTTTTAAATTCACAACTGAATGAGTATTTAAGCTTGCAGAAAGTTCTATCTCTTAAGCTTTAAAGTGACAGAAAATGATAGCTTTTTTGTTCTGTGAAGCTGAATATATGATAACTACAGAAGCTGTTAAAAAAGTCATTTGATTTAAGAAACTTATTAAAGATCTTAAACTTTCTTTTGATCTCAGTAATGACATAACTCTATGCATGAATAGTGCTTCAGTCATGAAACTTTTCAAAACTCTGAGTATCATTCACACATTAAACATATTGCTCTTTGACATCATTTTGTTTGAGAAAAGATCTTGAGTGAAGAGATCTGTTAAGTTTGAGTATCAATAAAGAAGATGATAGCTGATGGTTTCATTAAGACATTAGCACAATTAGCATTTGAGAGATTTGTGAAGATGCTAGGTCTCACACAATATGATTGTCAAAAGAGCTCAGAAAGTAAGAAAGATCTTGAGATATATTCTCTTAAGAATAGAAAAGAGAAGAGTGACAGTAATGAAAGTGTTTAAGAAGTGAGAGTGTTGAATCATGTAGTCTCTGCACATTTCCTTTCTCTTTATTTGTATGTGGGTCAACGCCCTATTGCAGGTCAAAGACCCCTTGTCTATCTAGTCTACATAAGAGGATACTACACCCCTTATGGGTTATGTTTCCTCACCTTTACAATTAGATGTTTTTGGCTTCTTAGTTTCAACATACAGAGTGAAGAAAAGCATTTCTGTATGTACAGCCCAAACTTTGTACAACTAACTACAGTTCAATTCCGTTCAAGCCTTGCTATCCGTCCATCATGCAGCTCGTACCGCTTGGCTCACACAACTGGAGGCTGGACAGCCTTGTAGCGTCTACCGGCGGTATAATGTCTTTGTACAATTGCTCGCCCATATAAACATATCAGGTCGTATATACACCCTTCTTATCTGTCAAGATCCTCGACAGAGTGCCACTCTCGATGGACTTGGAGCAGAAACGCGCTCTTCGCAACCAAAACCCAGAACTCTTAGAACAGCAAAGCAGAAGCCACTGCTGTTAATATTGCAACACCCCATCCTCTCCTTGCTTTTGTCTCTGCGCCACTAGCCGCAGTCTTCACAACCCCAATGCTACCGGTCAACGTTCCCAACCCAATCTGCCCTACCACTGGAGTTGGTCCCTGACTTGGTACCCTCACAAATGTCTGACTGTAGACGACGAGCACTTGCGTCGTTTGTCCGTTCGGCAACACAGTCTGCACGTATATGTTCGTAATTGGTGATACCTGTGTCGGCACTATTGCAGCTGCAGGGACCCCAGCGGCAATTTCACGGGGTTCGAGATTTCCTTCGGAAGGTAGAAGGTGTGGCGAGGCTGTCGCCTGTGATGAAAGGACGGTGCCGAATGTTGAGGAGGGCTTGAATGGCACTAATGTAGACGAGGGTGCTGGCGATTTAATCGCGGGTGCAGCAGCTGGGGACGCGGCTTCCGGGCGGACGAGGGACGGCAGGAGAAGACAGCAGATGGCCAGTGCGCGCATGATAAAAAGTGGAAGCCGATATGGATGGTGGTGCTCAAGTTGAGACCTAAATTTCTTCTATCGGGAGAGGCTCAGGATTGGTGTTTTGCTGACCCAGGAAGAGAGAGAGATCTGCGATTGGGGAAAACAGTCACAGCCCAAACTCTGGATGTGCCCGTCGTCCCGTCGAGGTTGCGGTAGAGTAATGTGGCGTACAATGCTCGACGCGCGGATTGACCTGCTGCTGTGGATAGTCGCGCTTCCTAAAGAGCTTCCAAGCACCACCTCATGCTACTGTGCTGATCGATCCGGTAGGTCGGCTGTCTGTACAAGCGTTATGGGACGCAACGAAGAGAGACAGATGCACAGAGTGGTGGCTTCGTTCCTCGAGCCGGGTAGATTATAGCAAGCAACGCATACCGCAGAAGTATTACTTATAAAATTATATGACTGTAAAGACCGTCAAGTGATCTCTGTAGGGATATTATTGCGTCTCGGAATCGTCGAAGCAGGACAATGACCGAGACCGTACTAATGAGTGGATCTCGTAACAAAAGAAATGAGTAGATGGCAAACAAATGCTTCGCTGCAACGCTCCACCGCAGAAAGGACTGACTATATGAGAGTGAAAGGAAAAGACGAAGAAATCAGGCTGGGGAAGTCTAGATAAGCCTGAGCTCAGGAGAACCTGGAGGATGCGTACCTAATACCTTAGCCACATCCCGCTACGGAAATTGCTGTGTCTATGCCTAATGCGTTATAGTATCGTGACAGGCCCCGAACGACTGCAAAGTAAGATCTTCAATGATTACGAACCGTTGCTTCTCTCAAGATCATGTTCTGGCAAGACATTCTGAATTTTTGTCCGTCAGTATATGATTATTTGACATATACTAAAACAGCCGCGCATCCACTACTATTCATAACTCCAACATCGGAATCCCTATGATCTTCCACATAATATCCAAGCACTTCAATAACATACAACCCATCAACGCGGCTCCTATGCTGTTGGTCATTGTGTTTATGACCATGGGTGACGCCTGACTCTTTTTCGGCTCAATATAGACCGTTTGATTTACCGTCATGTTGTGTTGCTGGCTGAAGAAAAACGTATGCGCGGTGGTGTTGCCGTCTTTGCCCAATGGATCCGGCGCGACAGGCTGGGCTGGAATGGCGCATGTCGCATTGGGGCCGGTGGGATTGGTGCAGCGGCGATGGTAGTCTTGTTGCCGTGTTGGCGACGACGAGTTGAAGTACGACTTCAAGTAAGAGACTGTCATGACCGCATCTACAGGCGGTGGACCGCGGCTCCATTCCGCATTGCCGTTCGACCAGTGGCTGAACGTGATGTGACCAGGAGAAGCTGGGACGGAAGTCGTCATGTCCTTGAGCCAAGCGCCGTCTGCATAAAACGAGACCTTTTCCGGAGACCAGTCGAAGCGATACTCATGGTAGCCTTGGTCTGGATGGAAAGGAAGTTGGTACAGATCAAAGGTCGGCGTGCCAGCAGCGTCAAAACCGGCTTGTTGCGAAGCGGGAGACTGGAGAACGAGATTAACGGGCGAAGAGGAGGCGTTCAATTCGCTAGAGAGGAATTCGAGATCGATCTCTTCGGTGTCGTTGAAGTACTGGCTATCTTGTCAGTGTCGCTGGGAGTAAAGCTCCACTGCGAGTTGTACACACCCAAAAAAAAGCTGCGCAGGTCCCAGGGGTATCAGACAACTTGATTGCAGCACGAAAACTACCATATAGCATGTCCACTCTGGCAGTCGCGATTTCACCCATCGGTACCAAGCCGTCCTTCGGTATTCCACCTCTGACATATATCTGAAGACCAGGATCACCACCAAATACGCCTCGACCAGTCCATCCATATGTGCTATTAAGCGGGTTCGCGACGACGTTGTCGAGAGTTGCGTTTTTGCCATAGAGCCCGCGCGCAGCGAGAGAAGTGACGGTGTAGTTTTGAGGGACCCAGTCAGTGTCCCGAGTGATATTTTGAAGATGCAGGAAGTCGGTCTCGAGGAGATCAGTGAATGGAAACGAGGTCGCGTTGATGCTATATCCGCATTCGCAATCAGCGAGGACTAGACTTCGCAATCAGTGCGCGATCGGAGCACGTCCGTGCTTGAGCTGTAGGGCTACTAACCCCCAGAAGGACCGAGAGCAGCAAGCAGCAGAGAAGCGACTGTGCAGATTCTGGCAAGTGCAGTCGCCATGGTAGCAGAAGCGCAAGTCTGGGAGATTACAAAGCTCTACTCAAATGAAGCGCTCCAATGTTCGATGTCGAGAGCGTCATGAAGAAGGTGTCGTGGAGACGTTGTAGGACTGTGAGGTGGATCCACTGCGATTAGATGACACGAGAGACCCTCACAGCATGCGATTGATACGGCAATGATACCAGGTACGGCGTCACAAGAATCTGCTGGAGAAGAGTGAATGTCATATGCGACGCGTCTTCTTGCCAATATGCATGTTTCCATGTTTCACCAGATACGTCACAATATTCTGAGATTCTGTCTAATTTCTCCAAATGACCTGTCGATTGGCAACATTCAATCAGTGGCTTCTCATCCCTCACACCTGTGACTTGTAACATGTCCCCTTTAAATCGTCTCCTGTGACCCGTCATCAGAGATTACCACCTCAGCTAAGGACCATCAAACCCTAGCATGACTCAGCAAGTAACTTCTACGCTAATTGGCATAGAGATACCTTATCGCCTGCTGGATTCATGGAGTACGGCAGTATTCGGAGATGTGGATATTAAGGCGTGATTCAAGCGTTTGAAAGTGGTCATAGAGCACCCGGTGCGTAACGCTACACGAGTTTTCTTATGATTTGTTGCCGCTCCGTCAACAAACGACGATTGAGAGAGTTGTGTCTAAATCGGAGGCGTTGGTGCGTGGCCATATATACTTACCTCTTTAGTAGAAATGACTTCTGGCAAGTAAGGGTGAAGATGGTGTTGGGTCTTATCTTAGTCGAACACGATCGATTGCAATTGCACATTTAAAAGCATGTGTTTACTATATTGGAGGCTAGGTGCTAGTTATACAAAGAAGGAAACCCGCTTCACCTTACTCTGCCTCCCCTGCGGCGTCGGCGGCAGCGGCAGCCCATACAGAGCCCATTACCATAATGCGGTAAGAGGTACAGAGACAAGTAAACACAAGAACGAAAGGCCCAATAAGCATGTATAGCGAACAAGGTATATGTCAAACAGCACTATTAGGTAGGTGAGATGTAGAGAAGCAGGAGATCAGGACGGTACACGCAGGGCCAGCCAGTGGTGTGAGCGCTTGTACGTTCAGTATTAGAGTAAGTAAGACCGAAGACGAGCCGGTGCAGAAGCGCCAAACCCTACCAGGCCCCGCGTTGCCCAATGCTATAGAAGGAAATGACCCGAAGAGGAGATTGTAGGATGCAGGCAAGGGACTCGCTCAATAGAATGCAGGCAAAGGAGACGAAGGAGCCGTTGACGCCATCTCTGGGCCAGTAGAGACGATGGTATCAGTCTGAGCAACGGCAAGGAAAGGAACAAAGAAGGTCATGCACATCGTAAGGTTGAGGTCGCCCTCAATGGGATCAGTATGTTATTCCCATCTCTAACTCCCCGACACCTTGGGAAGACATCGTCGGAGTGGATGCACCGGAGCCGGAGGCAACAGCGTCCTCATACCCTACAAGTGCTTGAGAGTGGAGCTTAAAGGATTCGCCCATCAGTTTAGTGATGCTAAGAAGCCAGTCAGCGTAGAACGATTCATGTGACTTGCATAGACCTTGACTTACCCCCAAACGACAACCTCATCCATCATGCTACCCCAGAGTCGAGCCACAGTGGAGCTAAGCTTGGAGCCGTACACATCCACGGAGTCATCATCGAAGAGATTCCGTACTTTGTTGTACATTGCAAGCTCTTCTTCTGTCGCTGGCTCCTCGTCATGTTCCAGGCGATAGAGCCAGAGACTCAGAATGACCATAAGATCTAATCCACACAGTGGATGCTCTACACTCCAGTTCGTGGCGGATGTTCTCGCAACCCATCGAATGCCTTGCAGAGCCGCAATCTCGATACAGTCGAAGCACTCTTGAATGACCTTGATCATCTCTTGTGACCTTTTGACCTTGTCTCGTGCCGTTGTCATCGCAGCAGCTACCTCGTATGGGTCATGATATCGCAGCGCTTCTTGGATCGACTTGAGATCAACCTCTAAGCGTGCGCGCGTGTTTCGATACATGGCCATGGCGTTGAAGATCAGTGGGTGGCCCTTGTGAGGTGCACTCAGCTGTACGACTATCGTCTCCGGTTCACAAAGGTCGAGCGACTTCTCCCAAGTCTCGAGAGCAAGACGCAGCTTATACTCGGTGACGACGTCCTGCAGCGCTTCGAAACTCCGCTTATGGTACCAGACTTCGAGGAAGAGGGCATTGATCATAACGCGTGTTGCGAAGGCGCTGTAGCGTGCAGGTTCACCTTGGAAAAGATTGTCATGCGCTTCCCGAACCGTGATGATGGTAGACGCTGTCAAGCTCTCACGCCACGATTCTTCGTCAGAACCTTCCAAATTCCAGAGCGACTCTGACGACGGAAGCTCCAAGGAATCAAATTCATTGAAGCTAATCGCGGGAGCGTGGTTGTATGTCAGAGTGAGCATGCCGAAGAAGATGTACACGGCGTAGTAAGTACGCCTGCAGCCTTCATCCTCAACCCACTCCTCATGGCTCGGCTGCGCGCCTTCACGGGCTTCCGTCCGTAGCTTGAGCTCATACCGATTTCCTGAAACCATCTGCAGAGAGATGTTAGGGAGTGTAACACATGGACGTGGGACTAGTAATATGAACATACGTTTGCAAGCAGACTCTTGATAGAGCAAGCCCATTCAAGACCTTTCGGATCACCACTCCAACTGGCAAAGATCATGTTGAGTAATGAACTCTGCATCGTCCACAGTGGACATCTTCGCGAGCTGAAGTTCTCCTTGTTCTGCAAGAATTGATTTACAAGAACCTTTGATCCAATGTGAAGCATGTAGGCTTGGTCTTGCTCGAAAGTGTAGAGGGCGCCAATCGAGAGGACAGCGAGCAGTAATGGCGGCGACACTTGTCCAGGCTTAAAGGACTCGGGGTGAAGGAAGGGTAAATGATGATGGAAGAGGTTGAAATAAGTCGACAAGTAACGGTTCAGGGCGAGTCGACCGGGGAGATTGAACGTTTCGAGGATGGCCCGTTCGGTGTCGTAATTTCTGACATTGTCAAGGATGACGTTGCGTTCATCCTCTGTTTCAACTTGCGGCGCTTTGGGCGACGTCAGGGCTTGACTTGGTCCCGGAGATCGTCGATAATCGACGGGGGAGACCGGTCCAGTCATGTATGGGTAAAGGCAGTTTGGAGTCACTGTGCCTGAGACGGGGAGCGAGCTATTGAGAGATTGCAACGCTGGTGCCAGAGCATCGCCAGCAGACTGATGTCTCTCCATGATAGGCGGGAGTTGATTGGGATGGGGATGTACGGTACTGTTGCTTGTAAAGGACAGCTGGGACAGCTGCGAGTCCTGCGAGCCAGACAAGCTCGACGAGATTGAATGCGCTTTAGGTTCAAGAACAGATTGCGGCATGAAGGCATCCCAGGGCACCTGCGGCAGTGCGACTGTGCCCGGAAAGTATGTGACGGACGGCTCCAATAGCGCAGAGCGTTCCGGAGAATACGTTGTCTCCGATCCTTCACCATCAGGATCCTGGGTCGTCATGGCGGCGGTAGCCTTATGGTGCAGGTCCGTCATCAACATGGCCGCTGTCTCAAGATCGACCATCCCGTCGCTGCTGGCTTCGATTTGTTCCAAGGTCGCAGCATCGATCGCGATGCTTGGCTTCGAAGGACCAGCCAAGGGAGACGACTTTGCGCCAGCTCGTCGCTTGACTTCGCTGTGCAAAGGTATTCCTCCATCTTTCGCGTGCACAGTCCGATCGTGTCGGAGCAGAAGGTCTCGTCGTACGAAGGTGCTTCGGCACTTGAGGCACTTGAATGGTCGCTCCTTTGTATCTGCAGTGGTAAGGTAATGTTAGCCAGCTCGACCCCGCCACCAAGCTTAAGGTACTCGCGTGAGAGTGCAGAAAAACACCCCACGCGAAATCCGTAGATGCGACTCACGCGATCTTTCGTGCCTGCTACGATGTTCACTTCTACTGAATGCTCGATTGCAAAACTGGCATTTGTATTTCTTCTCGGGCGCGAGCGAAGACTTTCGAGTTGGCGGGGTGGAAGCGACGGAGGGCGGGAGGACGGCCATCGCTGCGGCTGGCATTGGGAAAAATCTCTCTGCTCAAGTGGATCAGGACGATCGTTGAGTATCGTGATGCCGGCGGGCGCGCGGTGCCGTTAATTCGGCGTGTGTTCGTATGTATTTCGAGTGTGGATCATTCCTCGTAATTCCTTCCTCTGCTCACTGACCGACGGGTGGTTTGTATGATGACCACACTCGCTGGATATCCGTGTGAACACGGAGAGCCGGGTGGATTATCGACGATGATGGTAAGAGTCGGGGATTACTATTGATTCCCTGTTAGAGAAATTTTGTGGATGGCACTGAATGAGTGACGGTATGGTTTGAGTGCGAGTAGTTCCAAAGTACTGATGGTGGGTTGTGAAGAGGGGGGAATGTGCTGTGTGGGAGGGGTCGGTAATCTGTGAATTGGCTCCTTTAGAATAAGGGGCCAGGAAAGCACAAAAAATCCCTTCACCGAAGAAAGGCTTGTACGACCAAGTTACGGTAAGTCTGCGATTATCTTGAAAGCAGCGACTGTTTCTTTCGCTTCAGCCTTCACTGTGGCTTTCCTTCGGTTTGACCGGGATCTCGAGAGCTCTCCTTGTTGCTTGTTGCATATCACCAATTCACCGCTAGAACGCATTTGATTTGCGCAGGGCCGATATCCACCCACGAATAGAATTGACATGTATGCACGACAAATCTGAACTTGCAAAAGCCTCACTTCGCTGCTTACGTGACGCTTCCAATCTAATCCACAGCTACCTACAATGAGATGAAGATCTTCAAGTCATGACGCATTTAACTCGAGTGAGTCGAGTCAGGACCAGGACCGGACGGGAGTGAGAGAGCTCTGCAAAGGATTCTTAGCTCTATCGCTTCCGCTTCAACGATCACTTCACTTCCCTCGGACTGCTTGACTGGTCACCGCACAGCAAGTATTGCACTTCGTACACGTAGTATTCACGTCGGTACCACTGCGAAGACAACACGAACATCGGTGACGATGGCGAAAGAGCGGTATGTGGATCGTAATACTAAGCATGACAGCGCATGCACTCCATGAATAATACTCCTTGTACTCGTACCGCTTATGCAGACCTTAGCCACTTCACACTGCCCAATGTGCAACATGGCGCCGCTGTAAGAGTCGGGCGAACCTGTGCCAAGTTGGTTTCTGAATAATTCTATGCGCCTCCGATGTGGCGGTCCGATGCCGAGACACAAACGAAATGCCAGGCGTGATATTTAATTCAGTGCTTTCAGCTCAAAGATCGTGGTTGCATCATTCTGTGGTCTCGTCCCTGGCACGCATCTCATCATCACATGGAGTCATCGACTTACAGATCGCTGGTATCCAGCTACCATCTAGCTCTCAGGGATACACACCTAACGTAGCTTCCCCGGACCCGTCTGCCACTCCTCCAATTCCTCTTAGCTGCCCACCAGCGCGGCGGGACTGGGTTGCCGACACCGCCGGTGGCTGTCATGCCGGCAACTGTCATTTGGTGGGACACGCGATCCAATGCTCTCCGTTTTCAACATCCACACTTTGGAACTGAGGGGTTGTCGCTTTCACTGATAGTGTGACATCATCAGATGAGCTCTCTCTGAGTTGACTTGATCTTGAAGTACACTGTACAGGATACGGTACTTGGCCCGGCGACCGCAACTGGGTGGACCATGTCACTTATTTTCTTTTGTCGCAAGCTTCGACTTTACCAACGATAGTATAGAAACAGCGTAGAGTACAATAGGTTTGCTAATTCACACTTACTCCAGGAGGTACGGATTATTAGATGAACATACAAAATGAGTATGCATCAATCCTAACGGCCCCACGCTACTCAGTCCCACTCCGTTCTACCTTACCCGTCAACCTCTCGGCCAATCAGTCACTTGAGTATAGTTCTCCTGAAAGAATCCAAAGACTTCATCGAACCCGAAACTGATCCAGTGGGACGCCATCAGGCCATGCTAATACAAGTACGGACCCGAATCTCAGACAGGTACCAACCTATTGGCGCTCCCGGCTCCGCGCAACCTTCGCATAGTACAACAAGGGCAGGGAGTTGAAGCGCAATGTTGCAGACCTTGTCTCGTAGCTCTCTCACAGTCTCACTTGGCAGATGTACGGAGTACGGACGCAGTACTACTGACAGCGTCATCTTGAACAACTGAAACAACAGTGATACTTTGAGATGACCGGACATTCTCTGTCGATTTCTTGCAATGAAAGAGTCCCTTATCAAAAGCAGGCCACCGCTCTTTGGATAACGAATGAGCGTTGGGAATATCCGATTCTTGGCGCTCTATGCAGTATTATGATGATTCCATGGTCTCATCACTCTCAAGCGGTCTTCCCGTCATCATCGCCACCAACAAGACAGAAGGCATCACCGTCATCGCAAGACATTATTATTTCATTCGTTATGTAAAAGCTCTTCTCGGAGCGCCATTAGTGCCCCACAATGCAAGGCCAACCCCTAGTCCTGTTCCTGGACCCGAAGTGTCGGAAATTGCACGACCCATCCCATGCCTTAGGTCTTCTGAGTTCGAGAGATGGTTAGGTAGAGAAGCAGACTTAGCGGTGGTAAGAAACTTCAAGTCTTGGTACCGGGTCGACACTACGTGATCCTGCCATCATTGAAGCAGCTCACACACCCAATTACATGTAATCACCAAGTGGGAAGTCATGGTGGAGCCGCTCGCCAAAGATGAAGAAGCGCAGCGAATCAGTCTCTTGATGGCTTCGAACAAACATGGCGCTCTAGGATCAACTCGTGGCAGGAATCGGCCCGCGCCGTTTTCATTGCTCTTATTTCACTTTGGGGGGACGATCATCGGACAATTCCAAGTGCTAGCCACTGCACATACAATAACACATGACTGAATGGAGTCCTGATGAGTGAGCTATTCGTACGAGAGAATCGTCCAGATTCATCCCCAAGCCGTCAACGGCCCTGCATATCATGGCACACGGAATCGCAATCAGCATGCAGCCACAGGAACAGAAGGCGTGCATTGTGGACATTGCGGCGCTGAGGCGGGATCTCTTATCTTTCTTACGCGATCATTCCCTCTCAAGAGTAACTGCACATCGCAGAGTAAGTTACTCGTACGATCTGGTCGGCTTCGGGGTATGCAGGTCGACGTCGGAGACTTCCTCCAGCTTACCTACCTGTACGACGTATCTTCCGAAGACCTAGGGGAGCTGATTACCCATTGAGGAAGGCAGTCAAGTAGAGTACGCTCCCGTGCTCGATACAAGGCCGTATGGATGATATCGGAAGATGCTCGATGCTGCCACTGTCCGTTCCCCGACTGCTCGTGAGACGCTCAGGCCTCGTTTCGTACCATGGTCTCGGTTTGTTGGTGACGTTCCCGGGACCCCGTTAGGACGTGTATCAGGGTTGAAGGGTTCGCTCACTTTGGTCCATCATCCTGGGACTCTGGGAGCATCTCAAGGCTAAGAGACACTGTAATTCCGGAGAGTAAAGTATGCTACTACCTACATGTACCAGTGAGGCTGGTACCGACGAACACACATGCGGAAGGTGCTTTCTATGGAGGGCACTAATACTATCAAATCATCAGGGAGCTGGGCCCATCAGATATCCTTGATCCCATCATCAGTGACTATCACACCGTTGCAGCGAGCATTTAGCAACGCTTCTCTGCCCTTGCTACCACCTTTGACATCTGCATGAATCCCGGATTTGAGAGCACAAGGCGTGAGGGGATGCAACACATCGCGACCCTCTTTTGGCACTACGGAGCGCTGACAGAAGAGCTTCTTTCGCTGCATTGCAAAAATCTCCGAACTTTAGACAAGGCAAGGCCTGACACCACGCTTGCCGTGGACTCTACCGGGTAACACGCATTATCCATCCCAGGTAAGACGGTTGTAGAATACAAAGAGACTAATTCAATGCTCCGACACCATTTCCATCTGCAGCCTCGACACCCGGCACATTTGGTTTACTTTTTCCGGGTACAGCTGTGGTGGCTGCATATCTCGAGTGCTCTGTTCCCGGGTAAAGATAGAAATCGTTGATTGAAAAGAAGCAAAGTCATGTATGTAAGGTAGGACGGAGATTTGTGGTTCGTCTAATTCCTGTAACGTTCGATGACCGTGGCCAAGCAAGACGTGACCGCTACCGCTGCTCTAAAGAACTGACCACTCCTGTACCTTACAATACTTACCTACTACTGTAAACCACCACCATCGATCACCAACCAGTGATCCCCTCTGAATAGTCCATATCACAAATCTTGCCCCAATACTCCAACCGCTCGATTCTTTGGATGTAAGGGGATCGCCAGTAACTACACAATTGCCGGTCAGCAGAGCAGAGTTGGGTGCAGGTCAATGCCGTGTAACGAAGTCTGCAGCACAAGGCTTCCGGATCGCAACGAACGAGAACAGATCGATACGAAAAGCCTTTTCGCCCCTCTCCTCTTCTTATGACCAGTCCTCGATGTTTATTTTTGCGATTCGACATATCAGCACCGAGGTGTGAAAGCTTACTGAGCATTCCTTCGCCCGCCTTCGGGTTTGTCGCTGGCTTCCGACGAATTGTTCTTCAACTTCAAGGTCGGTCGGCTGCACATCACCATCTGACGAGCACCGGCGCCTAATACTGACCAGTGAGGTTCAGCTTTGCAATATATCTGTGGTCACGAATATATCCCATCTTTCTTGCAGGTACCAACTTTGTAGAAAATATCCCAGGCAACCATTTCACTTGACGACATAGTCTATACCGCCTCCAACGACTTCGGTAGTTCTTCAGCGCTGTCGATACCCTTAACCGTTGCCTGCACGGTTACACGATGTTCATGGCGCAGACGGTCGAACCACTCACAATCAACACGAAAACCTATACGAATGCTAAAACCGGATCTTTCACTGCGGCGACCATCCAGTACACCCAACAGGCACCTTCCGCCGTATCTCACTATCCACAGGCGCGGACTCAAAGGAGTACCGTAAAAACCGCTGCACATACTTTGTCACCAGGCAGACGCAAGTCTCCTCGGACGACTGGCATGAACGGTTACCCGGGCACGGTGGCCCCCTCGCCGGGTCAGATGTATGTTAGGGCGCTTTACGATTACGAAGCTGATGACCGGACGAGTCTGAGCTTTCATCAAGGGGATATCATCCAGGTCATTACACAATTAGAGAGCGGTTGGTGGGATGGAATCATCGACGGCGTTCGAGGCTGGTTCCCGAGTAACTACTGTGCTGTGGTGACAGGGTCGGATGATGACGGAAGAGGAGGAAAACACAACGGGAATGGCGAGGATGCTTCGGAAGAGTCCAGCACAGAGGATGAATACGAGGAAGATTATGGTGAAGAGCTAGACTCGGAGGGCAATCCAAGAGATGAAGGTTCGCGGCTGCCGATCGAGGGGACTGAAAGCAAGGAGCAAGAGGAGGCGGCATTCTGGATACCGCAAGCCACCCCGGATGGTAGACTTTTCTACTTCAACACCTTGACGGGAGTAAGCACTATGGAATTGCCGCTGGAGACGCCGACTTCGGTTAACGAGACAGGACCTCGAGACCGCACGAACATACATGTACCGGATCAAACCAGACCTCCACCTGAAATGATGGCACGTGGATATGAACGTGATGAGGATGTTTACGATGAGGGGAATTCCGCATCAGAAGCTGAAGGCGAATCGTTGATGCTCGCCTCTCGAGGTTCACTACCCAGAAGGCGCCGCTCGTATGTCTCTGATGGCGTCTCGCCGGCAACGTCGATGGACTCGATCGGCCTGTCTCCTGTCAGAGGGTACCGAAAAGATAGCCAAGACATGTACAACCCGAATCTGTCGATGAGCGCGGTACAGCAGGCTTCGGCATCAATGCCTGTAACGGGCACTACGACCACTTCTTTCACCAGCAATCCTCTGGGACACATGACCGCTGCAAGCATCCCCCGCTACTTCTTCGACGACGGCAACGTCACTCCATTGACATGGAATAGACTGGTAGAGAATATGCGGCGGTCAGTTGAGGCTTATCGCCAAGCAATCAACAATGCCGATCGGTCGGAGTATGTCAGAAGAGCGGAAGACATCTCAGATAACCTTCGAATGCTGCTGGCTGCTGGATCTGGGACGACTGACAACCATTCGGGCAATCCGTCAATAATCTCGACCAATAAGGCGCTTTATCCTCATTTTCGCGACATGATGTCTAGATTCTCCAAGCTAGTGTTGTCGTCGCATATTGCTGCGGCAGACTGGCCCGCCCCAGATTCTTATGCGAAATGCTTGCATGAAGCAGATGGCGTTCTGCATGGCGTGTACGGCTACGTTGAGGTTGCGAGGCAACAAAGAGGCGAAAACATCCCTCGACTTATTCCCGGTTTCGTAGTGGGCAGTCATGCAGGTGGTAGCTGGCAGAATAACAATCTGGGTTCGCACGATCCCATGTCCTCAACGTCGTTTATGGACCAAGATGATTATGAACCTTATGTGGAGCCTACGGCTCGGTTAGACACGAAGCTACTCGAGAGAATGGATGACCTGAAGAGGATGATTGTGTCGAGCATTCGACGACTCGATGAGCAGCTTGCGATTACCGAGAAGATCATAACCCCTTACAGACATGAAACTATCGGCAGTGCTGTGTGCGCGGCTGGCGGGAAGGTCATTGATTTCTTCCGACCCTGGATATCCACTGTTGAATCCATAAACCTTGCTCCACTGAGCTCGAGCTTCCAAGACCCGCAGCTCGTCGACTTCAGCGCGCAGAAACAGCGGCTCTATGACCAAATATCTGATCTGCTAATGAGTTGTCAAGCCGTTGCTGGACCTCTCGGGGATGAATGGGCCGATCTACGGGGGAACTCCTTAGAAGATCGGCTCAACCACGTCAGGATGGTTTCTAGACGATTAGAAGCATCTACGTTACAAGTTGGCTTCTCGCTGAGGCTACTATTGGAGATGATGCCGCAAGAAGGACCGTCTAAGTCTAGGGAAGAGCACAGGAGGACAGATGGTGGGGCAACGTATCAGCGCACTCATCTTCGAGGGAGTTCCAGGCAAATGCAACGTCCGCTATTGGCGAATGTGAAGCATACGCAATCATACACCGAGGGCGTTGACCCTGCTACGGAGAATTACCGGACGGAGAACTCCAAAGTCAAGAAATTCTTCGGTGAAGTGCCAGCGCCCGTAATGCCACGACAAGACTCTGAAGAAACGCCACCATTCCTAAAGCTTGATCATGAGGGTGAGATAGCCTACGATATGAAAGTCAATCCGCCGCAGTTGCGAGGTGGTACTTTGACGGGGTTGGTGGAACAATTGACGCGCCATGACCGACTCGATTCTCACTTCAACAACACATTTCTCCTCACATATCGCTCCTTCACCACTGCTTCTGAGCTCTTCGAGATGCTGGTGAAGAGATTCAGCATTCAGCCTCCGTATCGTCTTGCCCAAGAGGATTACCAGACTTGGGTAGACAAAAAGCAGAAACCGATCAGGTTTCGAGTCGTAAATATCCTAAAGAGTTGGTTCGATAACTACTGGATGGAGAACAATGATCAAGCAGGCAATCATCTGCTCAGCAGAGTCTATTCTTTCGCCAAAGACTCGATAGCTACGACGGGTACGCCAGGTTCTGGTCCTCTTATGACAGTCGTCGAGCAGCGATTACGAGGACAAGATACGCGCGCGAAACGACTGGTGTTGACGCTGAACACTTCAACTCCAGTCCCTATCATGCCAAAGAACATGAAGAAACTCAAGTTCCTCGACATTGATGCTACTGAGTTTGCGAGACAGCTCACCATCATCGAGTCACGTCTCTACGGCAAGATCAAGCCCACGGAGTGTCTGAACAAGACATGGCAAAAGAAGGTGTCTCCCGATGACCCAGAGCCTGCCGCCAATGTCAAGGCGTTGATCTTGCATTCGAATCAATTGACCAATTGGGTTGCAGAAATGATACTTACCCAATCAGATGTGAAGAAGCGGGTCGTGGTAATCAAGCACTTTGTGTCTGTTGCTGATGTAAGTCACACGCGTATAATAGTGATGGTGCAGATACTAATGGTAGTAGAAATGCCGGACGCTGAACAATTTCTCTACTCTCACATCCATCATTTCAGCTCTCGGTACGGCGCCGATACATCGATTGAATCGAACATGGCATCAAGTCAATGCGCGAACATCCACCATTCTCGAACAAATGCGCAGACTCATGGGTAGTACGAAGAACTTCGGCGTATATCGGGAGACGCTGCATCTGGCGAACCCTCCGTGCATACCATTTTTCGGTATAACCAAACACTCCTTGCATTGGAGCGTCTGCTGACATAAGCGTAGGCGTTTATCTAACGGACCTCACTTTCATCGAAGATGGCATCCCTTCCGTTATCAAGAAAACCAACCTTATAAACTTCGCCAAGCGCGCAAAAACCGCAGAAGTCATCCGTGACATTCAACAGTACCAAAATGTCCCTTACCCACTACAGCCGGTCCCGGAACTGCAAGACTACATTTTAAGTAACATGCAGGCGGCGGGTGATGTGCATGAGATGTATGATAAGAGTTTGACTGTCGAGCCAAGGGAGAGGGAGGACGAGAAGATTACGAGGTTTGTGAAATGATCACTTTCTAATTCTCCGTCGCAACAGCTTCGCATTCCATGCCTGCAGCAGTGTGTCTGTGATCGCAGCACCCAGGCCTTTGCAAAATGGTGGGGAGCTGCTTTCAAGTAGTCGACCTGTTCTCCACGAAGCTGAAATGTTGGCCAACTTCACTGTGGACGGTCATGCTTACTTCTCGGCCCTTTGAGGGTTCGATCCAGGCTTCTAGCTGAATCCGGCTTCTTGTGATCGTATCACATCTAATCTTTCCCTCCGTCCTCCTCTCACTATCCTCGCTCAACATTCGCTCGATCCTGCATGCGCATCGAAAGGATGTCGGCTGGATTCGACCGCTAAGAACGTTGGCATTAGCCTTGGTGCCAGAGGTGTCCTGTCGCAAGAGGGATAGTCCTCACTCGCCTGTGTATGCAGTGGTCGGAGAAGATCATTGTTCATCCCCTTCATCTCCGTCGCATGGAGGGTCGTTGGTTGCTCGTTCGAGATGGATATCGCTATTATAACCGTGGATTTAGCCGCGGAACGTGTTGTCCTGCTGTATGTATCACTTGATCTAAACTTGACTCTGGCGTCATTTGCATCCTGTGCTCTGGGGAAAGGGCAGGGTAAGGCAGGGACCGTCCGAGCTGAGCCGGGCTGGTCTATGGGCAGGAGGGTCTATGATAAACCATTATATCATTACTTTCAGATCGTAGAAGACATCTAAAAGACATCTTAACCTTGAGGGTTTCATCGCCGTTTCTGGAGGGCATTTTCGCCAACATCTTGCCGGTCTGCCCACACTCTCCAGCCAGTGACTCCCTAGAATCGTCGCCAAGGACCTCTGGTCGGAAGGGGGGTCGGAAGGGGGGTCACCCGCATAGATGTAGATGGATTAGATTAGATTAGATTGGGCACTAGTTACTGCTGCTGTGATACCGAATCCACTCACGACATCTCCAGGGTTTGATCGAGGTCAAACAGTAACCTTGACGCCGTTATGTGCCGTTCTCATGTACACAAAGTTCATCTTGCTATGCACCCTAAATATCCCACGAGCTGAAATACCTTATGCGTCGGCTTACCTTGTGACCCAGCTTTCAGTTTCAGCTGCACTACCTGCTTCCAAGTGATCTCAGCGAGCGATCGCTTTCATACTCTGGTTTATTTGATGTCAAAGTCGCGTGAAAGTTGGCAACGTTACCCAGCTGGGCCATTGCTTGGCCTGCTTGGCCTGCTTGGCGTCCTTGGCTCTATCTTGTGGAGCGAATATCTCGGCCCGATATCTATTCGATGGAAGGCGAACGGCTAGAACAGACCAAAGCTTGGCGAAGTAACTGAATTGCTACAAGACTGCTTGGTGCGAAAGCTCATGATGTTGGGGAGCTGAAGAACAGAGTGTTGACAACCACAAACAACGGAAAGGCCTTACCTGACAGAGTTTGATTCTCAGCGGTGGAGGTTAGCTTGCTCAGAGCTAAGTTTTGCCTATACTTTGTTCAGCTCGTGTGAAGCATCCTCCTACACTTTCTATCCTCTTCTCATTTCAGCTTCATTATATTAATGGGCAAAACGCCAAGTATGGCACCTATATCAAAGCAACGGTCGCCTGTTGCTTCTGGTACAGCTGTTTTAAACCCATTGTTGCCTCTTATATACCAAGCTAGGGTCCACCAGCTACTCCTGTCTAACATACGTGACACTATCCTCGAAGATGAAGCTTCTGCCTGCTGTCTTCTGCTTCGCCGTTGTCTTTCCCTTCTTTGCGGTCGGGCAGCAATCAATTCAGTCAATATGCAATTCCATCAAGGGCGCCTATCAATGCAATGCAATCATCACTCTTCCCACCACCGCGGTTGTGAAGCAGTGCCGGAACAAGATCTTCGAAGTTAGGACCCTTCGCCGTCTACTTTACAGTTGCTAAACATATTGGCAGGTGGATAATTGCAAGACACGAAAGAATTTCAATTATCCTTGTCCAACATGGAAAAACCCCGGGAGAACCTGTCAAGGTTGGACATGCGTTCCAGGTGCGTACGTCTTAGTATTTTTGGAGGTTATACTGACATGTATCAGGAACGAGGGAAAAATGGATCGATACACCGTGCGGAATCACGATCAAAACCAAAGATGTCAACATCTGTGATAATGTGCGGAATGCCTCGGAGGGGTCGGACAGGATTTTATCACTAGGACAACGGCAATGTGTGGATGTCTTCCCGAAGCATTGGATCTCATCGGTAAAGGACTGTTCAATGAGGTTTCCGCTAGCTCAGATGTTTCGGCAACCACGTCTTCCATCTTGGGTCAATACGCCCAACTGCAAACGGTAGGGTTCACGTACTGGTCAATCGTGCAGATGCTGACTATGCGACAGTGCTTCTTGGATAATGCCTGTACCGTACAGGATAACAAGGCTGCGCTGCTGACCAGTGGAGCTTTATCTGCCTCAGGCGGATGGACAGTCATCAAAGCTGCTGAAGTAGGTCCTATAACAGTCACAATCTACCGCGCTGAAACAGTGTAGATCGATCTGGCAACATATATCAATTTTGCGGCAGACATCAGCCCATGTTTTGTCGGAGCATGCGATCCAAATCTCATAAGGACTTTCTTCACAAACTATCTTCAGAAATCGCAGGCGCTCATGTCTGATCAACTCACCGCCTTTCTTACCCCCTGGGTCACGCTGCTTGATCGGATCAAGCAACAACTGGGAGATCTCGGTGGTGCGTTCGATACGTTGGGAAAAGAAACCGCAGTGCAGAGCCAGATCGATACAATCCGTGGAGAGCTATGCAAGGACGCGAAAGCATGCGCTGAAGAGACTGTCACTAAATTTTACAAGAAAGGTACTTCTATCGTCCTGATCGATGAGCTATCTAACAGGGATGGTGTCGGAAAGCCTTGCGTTGGAACAGGAATTTGTCAAAGCCAAAGACGCGGTGGAGGATGTTGTGAAGGCAATCACGAAGATGGTCAAACTTGTGGAGAAGGTACTCGCGGCTCTGGATGCGATACCCGATGCAGAGTCTTTGATCCAGCTCATTACATCTGGTCAACTCAAGAAAATTGCTGATATTGGACAAACTCTTCGGATCGGAGAGGATCTCCCCAAGCTTGTCAATGACTCGACTGAAGCGCTGCCTACAGTCACTGGATTCGTCGCTAAACTCGAGCAACAAGGCCCCAAGCTCCGAGGCAGCTTCTCCGATATCATTTCAAACGCGTGGTTGGAGGATGCGCAGGTTGCTACTGAAGCAGCGGGCAATGCGCGAGCCAGTATCGTTCGGGTCCAGGGAATCTTCCGTGGCCAGATCTTCTCCATCGTGCAGGATGTCACGGCAAAGGTCTCGGGAATCTACGGAGCGCTTACAGACTTACCTTTCCACGGCCGCAGTCTCAGCATCGAAGTCAACGTGGCGAGTTATCAGCGATGAAGCCCGGTCTCATTCGACATGCCTTGTTCCCGCATCGCAACCAAGAAATTTACCGTCGCCGGAGGCTTTTCCAAATCATTCGACTATCCCCAGTTCTACAGATGTCCGTACTCGAATAAGATCGAGTGGCCGAACCATCACGTCCCATACATCAAGATCAGATTCGCAGGACCGACCGCCCTCCAGCTCGCTTCGTTTGCCTCCTTTCCAGCGGCGAATTCTACGCACGGAGAAGGAGGAGCAGCAGCAGCACCTACCACCTTTGCTCCTACCGCTACCGGTGTATCCTTCACCGCGGGAAACTCCACGGATGGTGGTGCAAACGTCACTTTGCATGCGTCCGGAAATCTCACAGGAGGTGGGACAGTCACGTACTTTACGAACGGAAGCTTCGCAGGACAATCCGACGAGGTTGCGGGCGAAGAAGTGGCGAAGGCCTGAGTGCTCGTGGCGTTCAAATCTCAGCCTATCAATCAATGTCTGTGTCCGCGTTTGCGTGTTGGTTCTTAGGTCAACGACTGTTTATGATAGATACCGTTGCAGTATCTCGTCAATCTATCTATCTGCTAGTATCATCCTTAACATCACCATTGCGTGAGTTCGACACAAAGTAAACAGCACTCGAAACAATAAAGAAATGACCAATCGCATAATCCTCTGATCTGATGTAATCCCCTTCGTCCTATGGCATCACTACCGCTCCTCTCTTCCCACCGCTCTCCTGTCCCTGCTGCCTCCTCCTCCTCCTCCTCCTCCTCCGTACCTCAGCCACCAAAACGGCATACGCACGGACCATGTCCATATGGGAGACGGCGGAGCACAAAATAGAAGGAAGAGAAAGGGTCACGAGCAAAAGAAAAAGAAGAGAAAGGGTCACGAGCAGAAGAAAAAAGAAAGAGAAAGATCAAAAGAGAAAGAGTGAGTGAGAAAAGGTGAGTGAGTGAGAGTGAGAGAGAGAGTGGGAGAGAGAGAGAGAGGGAGCACAACTCTTCAGCATCTTTTTCACTTTTTCAGAAGAGATTCTAGGAATTTCTAAAAGTGTGAGTGAGGACTTACTGTAAATCAGAGATGAAGGGGATGTGAGATGAGATGAGAAGAAAGAAGAAAGAAGAAAAAGAAGAGAAAGAGTCACGAGCAGAAGAAGAAAGAAAAGAAAGAAAGGGGAAGATTGAGATGGTTGAGATGGTTGAGAGAGGGAAAGTGAGGAAGTGAGTGAGAGAGTGAGTGAGAAAGTAGAACTCTTTAGTATCTCTTTCACTTTTCAGAAGAGATTTCAAGTATTTTTTAAAAATGTGAGAGCTGACTGTAAGTCAGAGACAGAGAGGATGTGGGATTTCCAGTATTTCTAGGATTTCAAGAGCATACTGTAAGTCAAAGGGAATGTGGGACGAGCATGACGTGGTGGATATCAGCTCCACGGTGTTCTGGATAGTTTCGTGTTTCGGTGAAATGAGGAGAGGGTGGGTGCTCTGAAGCTGGGCTCGTACATACTACTCGCTGAACGTAAGCGTTTCCGAAACCCTGCTTGCTTTCAAGGCCAGGTATGACAATCAATGGGACGGGCTCAAAGAAGCCATCATCGGTTGAATCTTGCTATTCATTGGATTATCGCCATCTTAGGCTACTGCGCTGCAGCTGCGGCGTTTGGAAACCGGCTATGGAAGATGGCCCGTCACAAAGAGCCTTCTACACGAGACAAGACCAACGTCAACGCCCGCTGATTGGTTCGCCACGAAAGAAACGCTGGAGATCGCCACCCTTTTTCCATTCCGGATCGAAAAAATCTTTTCCTGCGCTCGAGAAATCTAGTTCGTAGACGGTCGTGGCGAAAGCTTTTATCATACAGTCCTGCACGGTGAGACGCCAGACAAAACCTATCCTGAAAATTCAGAGCTCGTGCCGGGGCTAGAATTGCTGGTGGAAGGTGAGGCTAAGCGCGGGAAATGCCGTGCGCGCGTCCGTGAGGAGGCATTGTGACGTGCTCCTTGCTACTGACACGAGTGCTGGAGCTGACCGATTCGTTTTCATCGAAGCGGACGTCGACGTCGGTTCTTTTGTTGATCATTCCCATCGGTACTTCCTTGCTTTCCGTCCCGACCATGCGCTCCTGACTCTCACGTGTGGTTTGTGCTCGGCCTCCTTTCATCAGGGACAGGTGCATAGGTGCTTGCTTGGATTTCGCCCAGTTTCCCGTCGTAGTGGCGTTGGTGTTACGGTTCGAGTTGGTCACGGTAGGACCGCTGAGTGTGTTTTCGACGTCGTTCGAGGAGGTGCGTGCGAAAATACGGGGGAAAATAAGCGTGAGCGGCACCTTGAGCATAGGAAGACAAGCGCATATAATGCCCGTGTTGGCTTCGATGATTGTCCACATGGTGGAGATCATGGTCCCATACGTTTGGTCGACTGATTTGGAAGACGTGTCGAGAGTTGTCATGCGCAGGATTGAGGTCACGCAGACGCTGGTGGTAATATTAGAGAAGTCAAACCAAACTGTGGGAGAAACTTACAAGCTTCCAAGCGCAAACACAAATATAAGCCCGAACTTCTGACGACGTGGAAGTTGCAGACCCCCAATAAGCGGCATGGGTAAGGTCAAGATCACGATGTCACTGAAGATATTCGAGGCAGCGTTGGCATACCAAAAAGCGGTCAGGTTGATGCAGTCGCCTTCGAGACCGTGGTTCCAGATTCGAGGGATTGGCGTACACTGGAAAATGGTGGCGAAAATGCTGGCTACAGCGTAGCAGAGGACGTAACCCAGGGCTACATAGACCCAACGGCAGACGGACTTGGCGCTGAAGATACGAAGGTAGAGGAGTAGAATGGAGGTCTTGGTCAAATTGATGGTGAATTTGTAGAAGATTTGAAGAACCCAGAACATCTGGGATCGAGTCAATTTTGAGGACAAAAAGGTTGGGACGACCGCAACGAACCTTCAAAGCCTCCCTAAGGTCCTCCACTGTCAAGGTCTTGGAAGCCCTACCATAGCCATGGTCCACCGCTGGAGGGTAGTCAGCTTGCGTACGTAACACAGAGATGTAACGTGCTCCAGCTCTCGGAGTGTGACTGACAAAGGCAATTGGCAACTGCCATGGCGATCGAAAAGCACTGCCGAGGTAGAGTCAGTCCACAGTGCAAGACGCAAGGTTTGGATGGAAGGAGTGAGGTAGCTGAAGGCCGCACGACCGAAAGAAGCAAGCAGCCTTTGCCAGAAAGGAAGAAGTCATATATTACCATAGACAGCATGATGGCATAGTCATCCAGACCCAACATCTTCCCCAGTTTAAGGCGCGTCGCCAAACGCATGGCAACGAAGCAGATTGCGACTGCGGTAAAGACAATTGAGATTATGAAAAGCTCCGAACCACGACCTCCTACACCGACATCTCTCTTGGCGACGACAGACATGTTTGCGGTATTGCCGTTTTTATGCGATGTGGTTGGTAGTAGTGAATGTTGTGTGCGGAAATTGACGTCAAAGGTCAGGGCTTGTGTTACAGTCAAGGTCGGATGCTTGATATCACACTATCTGACCTGATAACACGTCAAAACATGTCACACAGGGGAAGCATTGGAATATACCCTTATGTAGAGTCAGACACTGTGAAGTCTGCAATTGCGACGATGTCAAGAGAGAGAAGTTTGCGCTTTTGACGGTTGAAAGGTTGACGGAAGTGAGGTGACAAGGCGGGTGTAACCTAAACAAATGTGCGATGGATGTTTACCGTAGCCCTTGCATGTCCATCCAATTGACAGGTCGCAAGTCTTGACAAACTCAACCATCTGATAAGTATCCATCGATTGACCTTCCGAAGCAACGAAAAGGCGTCATTGCAGGATAGGCAACGCAGGTAAGACCAACGCACTGAGTACTCTGGATGAGTATGAGTGGACGGAAAAGAGAGAATCAGGCGCTTTAACTTCACGGACTGGCAACACAAAGCAGAAGATCCTTTTCCTTCACGAAACCTAACTGAACTTCTGTACATGCAGCTAGTAGGAGTAGGGACCTCGTCGTCGCACGACCCCACGAATACAGTATCAACCGCATGGGTGGTTACTTTCTTCGCAGACGGTTCCGGTTAACGATAGAGCAGAGCCAGGCATTGTGAGAGAGCAGTCCCTATTCCTATCCTATTCTGCATCTGCATGCAATACAAAGTCAACTTACACATGATCGCCAACACCATCGATGCAAGCCACGTCACTCGGTCCGCTTTCACCAGTCCCTTACCGGTAAGATTGCATCTGCGTCCCGACCCTGACGCGGATCTGATCAGCAATCAAGGGAGAAATCCCTGACTTCAAGCTTCTTCTCCTTGATAAGATCTTTGCATTGATTACAGACTACTTCGGCAGGACCGGTGGCGTAAGAGGAAGAGAAGAGTATTGCCGGTCGAATATTCTGGAGGTCCATCTCCAACCTTTTGACTTTCCGAGTGAAAAGAAAGTTGGAGTTTTGCATAGCTTCCTTGTACTCGCATGTCCTGTCATACCTTACCTCTTACCTTACACCTGGTTGCAGAAGTGTGATACAAAATACTGTACGAAGTAGTATGATTGACAACACTAGTATTTAATCGGCTTCGGGCCGTTACTACAAGGAGAGTACCGCGAGCGGCTCTCCCGGAGATCCATGCGTCGACTCTACATACGCCATTTCATAACATTGGCCTCGACTGTCAGCAAGATCCTTCGTGCCTGAAAATGCCGCTCGCATCATCTATCGGGATCGCAACATCAGTCCCTTGACATGCGCCGCCGTCCATCCGTATTTCTTGAGTCTTCAGCCTTGGACTGACGGCGCAAAACAGGCCGTCTCTAAGCTCTCTGTTCTTCGTACTCTACTCTGGCTCTGGCAGCAGTCACGATCCGGAGGATCTTGCCACGCTGATCAAACATATCTGAAGCGTATCCTGAGTTGAGTTTCATCTTTCGTCTGCAGTACCATTCTGCTACACCGGACGCGCAACCAATAAGTCGCTCTTTCTGCCAAGCCAAAGACCATCAATCTTTAGCGCATTCCATCTACTCTACAAATACATGACATCTCACCTTGAAGTCTGTGTCGATATGTTTACTGTACTGTGTCTTTATCGTGAGAATCTTCCTTGGAGCTCTTCCTATGTGTTCAAGGAATTTGATCATGACCCGAGTAGTGTTAAATGCAGATTGCAATCATAAGTCAGAGAGGTCTGGCCTGTCGACTCAAATAAAGTCCACGCTTTTCAGGTACCGTTCAGCAAATGCATTCGGGCGTCGCGCATCTCCACCTGCCATCATTAAAGGAAGAAAACAGAGCACCATGTACCTCATCCATCTCCCTCTTCGCAGCCTCTTCGTCTCACCAATCCTTGCATAACCCACCACTCTCATCTCTCATCTCCCTATGGACACACTCAACAAGCGCGCTGGCAATGAATGTTTTGACCAGCCATTCATCTTCGAAGACCGTATCCGACCATCGACGTACACGACTGCCTTATGATAATTACACATCTCGGCACAGGGTATAGCCCCGAAGAGCTCATGCAATTCAGCCGCATGACCGGCTTCTTGGTCCCACATCTGTGGCAGGACCATTCTTGCATCGTTGCTATCAACACGGTTCACCAGTACAACTTGTTGATTGTGCGGATGACCGCCGTGGTGAAGACAGTGCTCAACGTCATTGCGCACTGTGCTTCGAGTATATCCGGGGCTCGGTAGGAGGGAAGCTCTCCATGGCTTCCATGACCGCTTCGGGTGGTCAATGGAAGGTCGCCGTCGTTGGGAAGAGGATCCTGCCGCGAGTTGGCGTGCCGGTGTTTCCATAGAACAGCAGTCCAAGTTCTGGGTAGGCCTAAACTTCCATAAGAAGTCGAAAGGGGATACTGGATCTTTGCTCTATATAAGATTTGTTGTTAATTCTGCAGCATGACGGAATGTTGAAACTATTTGTTTGTAGCTATGAGCATTTTGCAACGTGCAATGCTGACTCTCCGCCTTCGACGCAGCGGGAAATGTTCCAAAACTTGTATTTTCAACGACCAAGTATGTACAATATAATAAGCACGAACCTTGCATATGCTCTCGCGTCATCCCAGTGACTGTTCGAGGTCTATTCACGAAGTATCAATCTTCGACCCCTCTCACCACTTCCTCGGAAGACCTCATTCCATCCGAACTTTGGACATTGTCCGATCATGCATAAATCTTCCTCCCCTAACCCTGACAGCTGCAAGCTGCACACTAAGCAGAGTAGATTGTATATGTCAAAGCAGAGATCATCATGATCTGTCCTGGCGTCGTCAGTGACTAGGACTTGTGGCATGAGCATGGATCTGGTCCTTCATTCTCCGCAGTCATAATAATCCTTCCCGCTTTCCGGGGCTGCGCATCATCTTGTACGACTTCAAGCCGCCAATGTTATGAGAGAATTAGAAGCGTTATCCCAACACCTGGTCGAGGACCGCCCTGATCTGATAAACAATGTGGGGTCTCATTGAGGTCGTGATGACGAAGATATATGCACACCTCTACAGATTGATGCTACGAGTATGGTGGTGATCGCGCGTTGTATTCGCCCGAGAGGGTCTCGCTGGTGACTGTAAACTTATGAAGCAACCAGTGGTTTGCCTTCCTTTTAAGAGTCGAGATGACAGCTAAAGGAGGTTTGGTACTAAGGGAAGGAGGGCAGGGCAAGCTTAACCTATGATCTCGGCTGACCCGCTGCTTCATGGCTTGTCACAATCTAAACCCAATAGATATTTATTATGTAGCGTTTAGTGGGCTGCTTTCGCGAAAAAGTTCAATGTCCCCCACCACAGTAAACAAAGCCTGGACCAACTCGGATTTATTCCTGAAATCATGCAATCTCCGATCCTGTTACGTCGATAACACGACCACAGCGGAGGTCATCATGCCTCCGAAAGCGGCGCCGAGGCGGCAGCCAGCCCGTCGAAATCTCGAAGCTCCTCCATCAGCAATTGAATCGGCAGCGACAACACCAACCGCAAACGACAACCCTCCTGATAGCATCATGGATACTGAGCATGCCAGACTTTCGGGGGAGTCGGCAGCGCCACAGCCGGTTGAACCGCGACCAGAGACCAATCCCTCAGCAACCGCGCCCTCTCCACGTCCTCCGGTTCAACGCCTCGAATCTCTAAATCGTCGCACTCCCTCAGAAATCTTCTCTGCGTCAGCGACCTTCGCCGCTCCTGGCGCTAAACCCACATTGAAATTCAAACCCAAATCGGTCATCCGCCGTAGCAAGGAAGAGCGAGATGCGCAGGAGAGGCTGGAAGCTGAGAGGAGGCAAGCTAGATTGGCTGCCGCTGGAGGCGGTATGCAAGAGTCGTCGAGGGGTGGTGCCGCTGGTAGGGGTGCTTCCAGAGGGCTCAGAGGGAGAGGTACGGTTAATGTGGCCGTGAGGGGTTCGGGACGGTGGCAGAATCGTGGGGACAGATATGGTGATGGAGCAATGAGCGGGCCGTTTGGTGCTGGGGTGGTAGCTCGGGAAGAGGCGGTGAAAAGGAAAGCTTCGAGGGGTGGTGTTAGATCGTCAACAACGGCCTCGGAAAGCAGACCCGGGGCTTCTACTCGGGTGAAGAACGAACCGGGGGTCAAGGCGGATAAAGATGCGGGGCGTGATGTGGCTATCGGTGGGAGTTCTACGACTGGGGGAACTGAGATCAAGACCGAAGAGCAGGGGACTATGTATATTTCCTCAGACGATGAGGAGCATCAGAATGAGGGACCAAGGATGAATATCGAGCAGATTAATCTCATTAGTGATGAAGAATCTGATGCAGAGCCGACGACAAACAAAGGCAAAGGTCGCGCCATGGTGGCAAGGAGCTCGGGTTGGATCCTCAAGCCTATACGTATCGATCGAAAAGAACATATCGAGCGTGCTGTTGGCATCAATACGGAAGCTACTTCCCTCACCTCTGCAGAATTGAGAAAACGGACAAAAGCCAGAGGGGACAAGGGAGAGTCTTTGTTTTTGCCGATGGAGGAAGATGAGGAGGTGGTGGAAAAGCTAAAGAAGAAGGGGAAGGAAAGGACTAGGGATGTAGAATTCTTGAGAGATGAGAGAAAGTGGAAAGGGGTATATCAAGACGAAAAGGAGAAGGAGGATGAAGCGAAGATCAAAAAGGAGCCGACAGAGGATGAGGACGCTATGACGGTTGATACCGTTGCTGCTACTGTTCGAGCGAAGGGTTCTACGAACGATGTGGAGACTTCCCCACCAGCTGCGCCGGTTGTGCCAGAGGGGTCGGAACCGTCAGTGAAGCCAAAAGCAAAGAGAAGAAGGAAATTGAAATCCAAAGACACAAAACCAGTCCTTCAAACGGAAGAAGACCGACAAGAATGGGCGAGACACGAAGAAGACATCCGACTCCTCGACGAAGAACTCCGTCTCATGGACACCGGACCAACGCCTATGCCACCACCCACCAAAGACGCGGAAGGCGATACATCTATGGAAGACGGCGTTTCAACAAAAACGGCCGAGCAGAAAGAAGGTCGTATCTACTTAATCCAACTTCCACCCCTCGTCCCAAAGCTCGTAGACCAAATAAAAAACGAATCCTCCCCTTTACCAGAAGAACTTCCTCCGCCTCCGCCTCCACCTCCACCACCTCGACCTCCTGTCGCCGCACACAAACCTAAAACACCAGCACCTCCTCCACCAGCAGCAAAGCCGCCAACAACAACGAAAATTCCCCCCCAACCCACCATCAAACCCGACCCCGACACCCCCAAAAAACAAACCATAACAACAGCCCTAACAGCGATCCACCTCTCCCTCCAGACCGGCCGCGTCGGCACCCTCAAACTCAAACAATCAGGCCGCGTAGTCCTCGCCTGGGGAGGCGCCAGCCTCGAACTAGGACGTGGCGCGGACAGTGAGTTTCTGCAGGATGTCGTGCTTGCCAATTCTAGAAAATACGCACGTGGTGGTGCGGAGGGCGGTGAGGAGGTTGTGATGAGTGATGGGGGATTTGGAGGCGGGTTGGGGGAGAGTGGGTGGGGGTTGGGACAGGTTATGGGAAAGTTTGTCGTTATGCCGGATTGGAGGAGGTTATTCGGTGGTTGATATCTCTCATCATTGTGACGAGAGGGGTTGCATGGCTGGCGCTGTCACACTCATATTTGGAGAGGCTTTTAGAGCGGTTCGCTGGGTGTGCGGTATGCATTGCTCGGTCTGCATAGCGCCGATGTTTCCCTTCTCGAAGTCATCATATCAAACATCTTAGAACTAGTTGATCCACCATGATCCTCACCACCCTCATGAAAGTAGAGTACTAGCATAAGAACAACAACAGAACAATCAACGACCCCTCCCCGCAGCCATCCTTCACTCTCATCATTTCGTACACACCCACCCTCAACGTACCCTCACCACCTATCATACAAGACAATCTCAAACTCAAATTGAATTACATCTTCACGATGACAACAACATCCACGCACCATCGACCATCTACCAGCTCTCAGAACCAACCACCCAGCACCTTAACAGACACCAAAGTCCCTCCAACCATCTCTCTTCAATAGTAGATAGTTGAGATGGTAATACGGTATCTATCTGTCTGTCTGTCTGTCTGTCTGTCTCATCATAGATCAGAGATTAGAGATTAGAGATTGAAGATTGAAGATTGAAGACCAAAGCATCAAGTAAAGGTCGAGTTGTTCAGAATCTTCAATGAGGAGGTGCTCTAGGCGAGAAGGGAAACCCAGATTGAGGCGGGGGTGCGCTGAGGGGGAGGTGGGCTTCGTGGTGTGTTATTGTGTGTTGGTGTGGTGTGGATGAGTGGGGATGGGTTGGAGAGTTTGAGAGTTTGAGAGGAGAAGGGGTGGATTGATTGGGAGGGTAGTGGTTGGTATTGGGATTTTGGGGAGCTGAGGGGGATGTGTTGGTGAAGGGTATGGGATATGGGGCATAGGGTGTTTGATTGAGAGTGGTTAGAGGGATGATTGCTGTTTTGCTGCTGTGAGGGAGGGGAGGGGAGTGAGTGTGTGACGGGTGAGATCACGGAAGAAAAGCCTAGGGTTGAGGACTGAGAGGATAGGGTAAACACAGGATCAGAGATATATATAAAAGGGTGAGAACAGGGTAGAAGAAGGGATGAGGTGGGGTAGGGGTTAGACGGAGAATTCAATGACAGGGAATGAAAGAGGAAAGAGGGAAGAAGCTAGGGCTGAGTAAGACAGCTAAGGACAGAGCAGGGACAAAGACTGAGATGGTAGAGTGGGGACAGAGACAGAGATTCATGAGAGAGCAGGAATGGCTGAAAAAGGAATGGAGTGAGGTAGGGGTTAGACAGCGAAATCAAGAGTAGGATATAGAAGATGGGGAGAGGGTACGGCCAAGTAAGACAGCTCAGACCACAGCGGAGAGAAGAAGGGAGGGATAGGGAGAGGAAAGAGTGATGAAGGGAAGGATGAAATATTAAGAGTTGATCAGAAGAGAGTAAGATAGAGAAGAGTATGACAGAGCACGACTAAGAGGATTGAGCTTAAGAAGAGAGTGTAGGAAAGAGTAGCATAGCGTAGAGAAGGGCAAGATCAAACAGTGACAACACAGAGAAGAGCAAAGCAAGACACTACAGAACAAAACAGAGAGATTGAGACTGGGCAGAGTGAGGCTGAACTGAATGTGAAGCATAAATGCCTTGAAAATACAGTACATGAAGCAGGAACGAACAGTATGACATGACATGGCGCAGAAGGGAAGGGAAGAGAAGAGTAGAGCATGACAAAGTCAGAGCAGGGGTTGAAAGGAAGATTGAGGGAATGGAGAAGGGCAGAGAAGGACAGCACGGTGAGAGGTAGACAGAATAGAAAACAACAAAGTGAGCAAGCAGAGAAGAACCAGGCAGAAAACGGAAGAGAAAGACTGCGCAAGATAGACGAGGGCAAAGCCAGAGCAGCACAAGGCAGAATCGAGAAAGTACACAGAACCGAGAATAAGATATTTAGACAGAATAGATCATGGTAGAGCCGCGTGAAGGAGCACAGAAAATTGACAGATAAACAGACAGAGAGGGCCTGCGCAGACAGACGCCCTTATTTCCACTAACGCTTCTAATCAAATGGCGGATCATGTCCTTCGTCCATTTTCCCGTCACAACACACAACCAGTCTCTCACTTGTGCACAGGGCCTGTTAACGTTCAATTGACACAGCTCCTCTGCCGACTCCTCTTTATCTACTGTTTAATATAAGTCCTCCCTAGCGTCTGCAGCAGAAACGGCAGGGACACTCCATCCGTCACCACCTCTCATCGCTACCTTGCGTTGCAACTCAAGCGTGCCAGGCTGTAACTGTCGCTTTACTTGCTTGAAGTATACAGGATGTAGCCTCAACCATGGAGAGAGGCTGTTTGTTTAGACCTGGGCTTGGACTTGGATTCGGATTGATCAGATAGGGTCAGATGACCGGGGTGGAATACCTTTATGGGTCATTATTACCATGTAATCGGAGGTTAGCAGGCCGAGCATGTATATGTGCGTATACTTGGTGTCTGGGTCCGCCGTTGGAAGAGAAAAATGACATGGAGGACTTAGAGCTGAAGGAGTCATAGCGGCGATGTGAGAACTCGTGTATTTGTTAGCCACGAGACAATACGGAGCACACGCAGTAGTGAGGAAGTGATGATGGATATCAATGTCATGCTAATTGATATCTCTACCCTAATCTGTGCCCGTTATTTGCGGATACTGGTCGTGGAATGGCGGACGGAGCCTACTCCACACGATGGGATCTCTTAGTAAGGATATACCAGAAGTCGCAATTACCACAACGGAGAAGGTTCCTTCCCAGCTACAGCCTTATCACCCAACCGCTTTGCATTCCTCCTCCTGATCCACGCCAATACTCCAAGATCCAAGTCGCGCCTCAATTTGGCAAGGTACTTCTCCGATCTTTCCGATCTTTGGTGCCCTGACGGCGCTAATTCTTCCCGCCTTATTGATAAGAGCTGCTGCAGAATCTCCCATTCTAATATGGTCTTGTCATCCTGTCGTTCCCACCGTCCTCCGGTTCGCTTTTCCAAGTAACACACACTTTCCCTGTGGTGCTGGTTATCACCCATTATGAGGAAGAGGGTCTGCATGAGCAAATTAATCTCAAAAAGGAGAAGACCCATCGATTCTGGGACGCCAACAACCGTCAGATCTTGCAATTTAGGCATCTTGCAATTCTCTTCGATGTGTTTGATGACGGCTTGTCTCGACAGCAGTGCATCACGTCCTTCTTTCGTCTCTGGATCGGGCTTGAAGTGACGAGTCCTAACGGGGCGCATCACCGGTAGTAATTGAAAATCTTTCAGTTCCAACTTCAACGTGTGCAAGTGACTGAAGTGCCATGGTGGTGAGAATGGCCAGTCCCATCCCGCTGGCCCGCGTACGCGCATGTGCTGGACCATCTGCCCCTGAATTCGCACGGTGCGGTGGCAATAGCGTTCGGCAACTGTGGTTTGGAGCTCTAAGTGTCTGAGCCCCTCCTTGTGATTCCAAAATTTTGATGAGCGGAAGGAATCCAGGGCTGCTTTTTCAGTAAAACGGAAGGTATTCTTTTGGTAAAGTACCGGCCAGCCTTCGATATAGATCCGGCGGCAGGTACGCAAGATGCGGGCGTCGACGAAGACCGGACGCTTCTCTTCAGGTCCTCTGTGACGGTCGACATATGGGTTCGTGATGGGAGTGAAGCTTATCAGAAGATACCCAAGGATCTGAAGACGAAGTTCTGTCGGAAGTCGGAGGAGAGGTGGAGGAGCCTTGAAGAATCTGAGAGTTACAGTTGGGGATCGCAAGACGGCTTGATCTTGGCGGATCCTAAGCAATGTTAGCTACAGATGACAACCACCATAGCGAAGATAATTCAGTTTTGCAGGAAAAACTGACAAGAGATTAGGATTCGAACCAACCGAGGGCTCGATTACGTATTGTTCGCGCCAGACGCGTTCAAGCTGTGGTCTATCGACTGTGTATTTCTTCGGCTGTATATCATGATCTGTGACAAAGTCATCGGGCAATTCGACGTCTATTGTATCAGGATACGTTATTCGAGGCGGTCCGCGATGGAATAGCGGCACGCTGCGAAGCAAAGTTCGGTCAGACTTTATCAGATCATGTCTTAGAAGACCAAGTTTTGCGCCTACCTCAACACTTCCGGATCAGTAGCACTTGACGAGGGGTTGACAGCAGTTTCCTCCTCTGCATGATCCATGCCATCATGCGACGACGTGGCCGGAAATAGCCGTCTTCCTTCCAAGAACGTAGGCCGGGTGATTCTACTTCCTTGAGGCATGTGATCCGTCATCGACGCGTTCTCAGCGACTTCTGTGGTGGGTGAATTGCCGTAGGTTTGAGCTAGGTCGTGCGTGTGATCAGAGCTTGAAGGCATCGTGCTGACACCGCATGTGCGAAACGCCTCAACGAAAGTTGCTCTATGTGCTAAGACACTGACCGGGAGCTTGTTGGCTTGTTGAGGAGCCTCGGGCATATCTTCCAGGCGTTGAGGTAGCATGATCCTACTGTCAGTGTGCGACTGAAATGCTAGGCAATTGCTTAGAGGAGAGTGTCTGCCCGTAGCAAGCAGTCATCCACTTTCTACAACAGCTGATGTATGCGGAGACGGGAATGCAGAACGAGATATTAAGGTACTGCAGTGCAGTTGGAGACAACTGGTTCTGGCAGAAGCTGGTGGAAGAACGGAATGATGAATCGATTAGGCTGAATAGTCGCATCTTGAAGTAAGACACCATGACTCACCTGGTGCTGTAGCTTCTACTGTGAATATTGTATCAGTGTTAATCAAATTGCAGCAACGCTTAGTAGGATTTAACGGTGGAATTTGACAGTGTTTTGCAAGCGCATTGTATGCTTCGAAACTGCAACAACAAATATTCGACCACTTGGCAGCAAGGCCCTGTGTTATTTTAAGCCTGATTGACTTCATATTTGTGACTATCAAATCCGCTTCAGATGCAAGCGCTGCCCAGGTAAACTATGCCCTAGCGCTGTCAGGTCAATAAATCACTTCGCCAACATCTCCATGGTAACACCAACGCCGCCAACAGCGTTGAGTGTGAGGTGCCTTCTCTGCCCTTCTATTTGAGAGGCATCCAGGCAGCGTTCTGGCTGACCTACTGCCACCGGCTCTCTTCATGACTCCGTGGCCGGTCGAAACCCACAACGCGCTTGTCAATTCCGTTCTCCAGAAGTCTTGTCAATGGATCCACGGAACATGCTTGTGGAAGGTCTAGAACCACATCAGAGACCGAGATCAAGGTGGGTTGAGAACACAATACTCATGTAATCTTTACATGTACGGATGAGAAGGATGTCTTAAGCGCTAGAAAGAATGATGGCTTAGTCATTCTCCGTCTCTGGGCCTGAAACGGCAACTTCCGACGACAACCTAAGTCACGGGATCGATCTTGTGCTTTAGGGTTCTCTTTCACTTCAATCTGGCTTTGGGGGTTACTTGAATACGTATAGGCATCTACACATGATACTGCTAGATCAGTCGTAAGCAAGTAAAGCGAAGCACAGCTGGCCTTGTTTTGGTAGGGCATGCTATATCCTCCACTGAGTGGGATTGGCGACTGCTACGGAAGACGTCTCCGTTGGTCAGGTCACTGACGGGGACAAATTTCGCAAGGCTTTCGACTCTGGACAGGATGCGTCGCTACGGTATGGGAATTTAAAAATCATCTCAATGGGACGAGCTATGTGAGGAGTGTTAGTCAATGAAATGGACAGAACATTGCAGGTGAAGAAGCCGTTGCTTTTGATTGAAAGACCTTGACATTGCCTATAGGTGTGACTTTGCACTGCCCGAGAGACCAGTATATATGAATCCCCAGCGCGCCTCGTAGCCCGGGCTCTCTATGACGCCCAGCTAGTCACGACCTTGTCCCTGTTCGCGAACCGATAAGGAAATAGAGAAGAATATGCCAAGACAAGACAAGACAAACGAAATCGTATGTATTCGTCAATCTGGAGCTACGGAGAACGCCTCTTATCCGCCGTAATACTCACCTGTGAAATAAGAACCGTAAAGACACGCGCGGAAGAACTTTTGGGAAGTAAATCGAACCAGAGCTAGGAACGTGAATGGCCGAAGGAAGTGTGAGTAAGTGGAAGATTTGCAGTCCACGGAGACATATCCAACAACCACCCAACAAGAAAGAAAGGGTACGGAAAGAGAGTCAATCTGTAGCAAAGACAATTTGTCATGATCATAAAGAAGAGTATGGCGAGCGACAGCCCAAAGATCGGGTGGCCTTTCCAGGCAAAGTAAGCAAAGCAACGCAGCAGTTCAAGTAACTGTACGGCAGAGAGCTAAAGTATGAAGCCTATGTCCGGGATGAGAACCCGCAAACCATCGTCTACCTTTTCCTCTTCTTACTCTTATCCGAACTTCCACCTGCCATTCCGGTCAGGATAGTACTAGTAGCCTGAAAGTCACCGTTGTCGTGCATGCCTTCGAAGCCTATTTTGACGGGAACACCCATGTGGCGACCATATCTGCCTTTGCGGCCGTTCCCTTCGTCTTCGCTGAGGCAACCTTCGGCGCCAATGCCAGCATCTTTGCACCTCTGGCAAGGCCGCTGACGATCACATCCTTTCTTACTCTTTCGGCAGCGTTGGCAACGAGGTTTAGAAGAGAGATCTTCCTCGTCCACACCGAGTTGATGTTGAAAGCTGAGGGTAGATGCAGTCGATGGCTTGCGGGATTGTGGGGGAAGTGAAGTCGGAGAGATGGGAAGCTTTGACTTTCTAGATGAGCCGGCTGGACGGGGCTTGCTTGATTTAGGCGCCTTCATGGATCCGCCACGAGATTTGTTGACTCCATAGTTGACAGGCTTTAGCTTGGGCACTCGATGTTTGAGAGCCTGATCTAGCCCCTTCTCATCCAGATCACTCTTGAGGGCTCCTCTATCAAGTTCATAGTCTCCATCGCCTTCATCGCCGCTCGGCTCGGTGCTGTCAAAGCTAGGCAGTATATCGTCAAGGTGCTTGTGCTTGTTCTTGATCAAGCCCGGGGGAGCCACGGCGCTGGGCTCAATTTCCGGCTGAAGCTGGCGGGGTAAAGATGGCTGCTCGGTGTTATCGCTTTCGTCGCCACTCTCACTGGTAGCGGAGGATGCCACATCCGCAGCTCCACTTAAAGCATCATCGAGGGTAGAAGTTGAAGTGCGACCATGCGACAGATTTGAAGCATCACCAAGACGCATTAGTTGTAGGGCAACATCTTCATCAGAGATACAACTTGCGATGGTTGGATCAGGAGTCGGCAGGATTCCTGGCGCATTGGCGCTCGGTACCGCACTATGCGATGGTCGAGCTGGTGGGAACGAGCTACGGTCACGTAGACGGTGACCATGGGAGGCCGTAGAAGGCGTTGTATACGATAAAGCAGTCTGTGGAGCGAAACCATATCCTTGTTCTCCATGTCCGTAGCTCTGTGGGGATTGAAGCGGCTGATTGTATGCAAATGTACGTTGTGATGGACGCGCGAATGGCGAAGGTCCTTCTTGACCGATTGTTCTTCTTTGCGGAGATACCGATGAGATCGAAGTGGTCATCGGTACTTGCGGTGGTACGAAGAGAGGGAGTTCCTGAATGAGGTAGACCATCAGCGAACTTTGTTGCAAAGACCGTTACCCATGTACTGTCAGACTTACAGAGCTCTCGAACTTTGCTCTCTTCCTCCTACCACCTTCGAGAATATTGTCAAGACTGATTTCAGCACTGGCAAGCTGCTCGCTCTTCGCCTTGCGAGAACTAGTCACCGAAGCTTGCCCACCATCACTGCTATCTCCATTGATCGGGTCGCTGTTAATATCTTGAAAACTACCGTGAGCGCTAGAGCCGCGGCTCTTGATACCAGATCGTGAGCGACCTTTCTGAGTAGAGACACTTCGTCGACCACGACCGGAAGGAGACACACTTCGCATTCTCGCGAGTCTGGAACCTGGCCGAGACGCTGGCTGACCAGGATTCAGAGCTTGGACCGGCTGTGGTGGAAGCATTTGAGGCGCGTCATCAAGATGGGGAACCTTGTGAACGCCGATAGGAGATGCAGAATGGAATGAACGTTGTCTAAGACCATCTGGTGGACGCGAGTAATCCGGAATGACTCGTACATAGACGACCATATTGTTCCTAAGATTCTCGTATCTGGCGATGAGGGTGTTGCCTTGCTCATCCTCGAAGCTTACACCCTGGGCAGCTCCTTCGTAAAGACCATAGAAGTTTTTGACTGTAGTCACAATGGAGTCTGTGGTATCGTGAGGGAATATCTGAACTCGCATTGGTAGACGTGCACGATAGTTGGGCGATTCTTCGAAGATAAGCTCGAATGCGACATGCTTAGGGGTAGGACTTAGGGGCGATGCGTTATAAGGAGTAGGAGGGCCGGAATGACTACCGGTATAATTTAGATTGGCTGGAGGTGTAGTATACCGTTGGCTCGGATTTGCTTGCGGTTGGGAAGACATGGACTGTCGGGTTGGATATTGATGGTAACGTTGTTGGTGCTGTTGAGGGTCCATTGGCATCTGTGGTGTACGTCTGCGCAGCGGTGGCTCATATGAGAGGAGATTCGAAACGTCCATTACAGCAAAGCAAAGGACTTGATTTGGTCGAAGTTGCTTCTCAATAGTGTTCGGACAATGGAAACAGCTTTCCTTGGTCTATCATTCGAGGGTCCCCCGGGGGATGCCGCTGTCGCAAGGGCGTGGAAGGGTGGTCGATGTGATAATCTATCAGCCGTACCAAGGACATTATCAGTCAGGTCATACCCTAAAGCGCTGTGATGATGAAAAATGTGCTAGGAGTGTACATCGATCGGAAGGAAGCCAAATGGCCAAGTCTCGAAGAAGAGTAACAGCCACGGCACCGTTGGGGGAGACAAGGACTAGCGGATGAGGTATTCTGAAAGTCTTGCAGTGCTCTACGATGGAAAGAAGAAGTCGCATACTCACGATGAAACCTGATACTCAACCTAATCCCTCGATGACGCTGTTAGTGGTGCCTGTTGAGGCCTCCTCCGTCAAGCGCCGATGTTGTTGGAGGAGAAGAGAAGGTCTGAGGTGGTGTGAGAAGCGAAGGTTCCACACCAACTCTACTGTACATCCAACCCGCATGGGCGAGTTGTGCAACGGGTTGAAGGGGAGATGCACAATATGCACGCCCAATTGAACGAGTGTATGCAATGCTTTGCAGAAGATGCGCATATGATCAACTCAGGCGATGATCATAAACGATGGCAGGAAGCTCATTGCTAAGGTACTATCTCGCCGCTGACTGTTGGCTAGCACTTGAACACGAATAACGTCGCAATCCGACTCCAATCAATTGACTCACAAAACCCTGCCATAAGCGTTATCATTACTGGTTTACTATTTGTTGTTATGCCGGGCGGACCCCTCAAATTCCCAAAAGCACCGGTCAGGGAAAAGGCGTCACCGAGAGCGCTGAAGCAATCGAACCAATCCACTCCTCAGCGCTGCATGCCAGGCTAGAAAGCCGCTCAGCAACAATGGGTTGGCATTGAGTCTCGTCCGACTCACGCTTATGCGCCAAAAGTCTACGCCTGGTTACGGCAAGGAATCCATGATAATGGTTCGGTGCTTATGTTCCGGAGTCCACTACCACGCGCTTCCTCTCCCATGCGTCCTGGTCTGCATTGCCTGTATCCACAGCAATCGGTTCTGGGTGATACAAACGGTCATGTCAGGCACTGGCGATGTTACCCATGGAGGATACTGTACTCAAACTAGATACTTAATCCATAACAGCTACATCGGCGCAAAGGTCATGCTAATGGCGCAGTCAGGAGTTGATGGATACAAGTACCAAGCAAACATTATTAGTATCCAGGCAAGCTGGCGATACGTTCGCTTTGTACCCATCCACATGATGGATCTGCATTCCTGCAGACGCCTCACCTCCATATCACCTTGCGCTAAGCTCCTCCAGTACAAGATACATAGATCTCTATGGCCATGTGTACCGTCGTACAGTGTCCATCAGCAGTGCAAGTAACGAGGAAGTTGCGCTTCTAGATATCTCAAACAGATAAGGACATGACCTCTTCAGATCTCTCAGACATGAAGTGCAAGTATCCACTAGTGGTGAGCGTCTGACGATACACACCCAGACATCCCCCTTCCTCTTGAAACTCATGCGCCTACTTGGAATCTTACTGAGTCCCGGTTCAAAACTATGAAGCAATACACAAGTTTCGCTGAGTCCTTTGGTATCATTGCAATTGATTCAACTGCGAAAGACTTCCGGCCATCCTTGTCGCATCTCCACAGCTTGGTCTCCACAAGTCCTGCTGAGTTGTTGCAAACTGCTACTTTAATCAACCAAACAGTGACAAGCCTCGAAGTGCGTGCGACTGGCTGGTAAAGTTTCGACATGCCGAGCAATGATGCGTCCCATAGGTTCGCCGGCTTTCGGGGGTTGTCTGAGAATCAAGGCTTGGATCGGTCGGGCGGTTACTCCGCCTTTGAACACTTCACATCCTGACTGTTTATCATCACTAATCCTTCACAGACTCCTTGCTTGATGAGGCCAGCTATTACTAGATGTGAGGTGTCCATCATTAATGCGCTTTGATGGACTAGAAGTTGGCTGATGTTGATGATCGATGTCATGTGACCTGGTGTTTAGACGCGTTTTTTGTCGCTGTAAAATGCTTTAGACGTACGTTGCCATTCTCTTCCTGTTGAATTGATCGCGGAACCAGAAATGGACTTCCATGGGGTCGCAGGTCTGAAGCAAACACCTTGACAACATTTACATACGGTCAATCCATGAGGTAGGTGATTAATATTGGAATGGGCCAAATGATCGCGGCCATGGGAGACGTGTCGTGAAAACATGATGCTGCCAAGACCTAGTATTGGAGCTATCCCAATTAGGCAGTATGGTTCGCGAATTTACGCATCCTCCTTTGAGCGTCAACAAAACCTTTTCATCTCCGTTACGCAGCACCCATTAGCCATCGCCATCTAACTGCAAACCTGACTCTGATTTCCTTCGGGTCGGGTACATCATATGCAGCTTTAGGATTGACGAAGGTGTTGCTATACCTGTCCGACCTCCCTACTCTCAGCTTACTTCACGCACCTCTTCACAGTGTTGATCGCTGCAGCTTTGGGCGTCTCCATTGCTGATATTCAAAATATCGAACCTCGAGAGCTCAGGATCGAAACCTTCGAAATGGATGCCAAGGTAAGCAACGATGTTATTCGAGTTCGTAATTCAAAACTCTGAACAGCAGAGTCCATGGCTCTTGCCGGTGCCAGCAGTCTCTCCTTTCTACATCTTCTCCACTCAGCGCTTCATAGTCATACCTTGCCTTCTCTAACAACATCCTACAATGCCGTGTTAACGTACCTTACACGACGCCTTGCTAACTTGGAGTTATTCCATAGCCTCAGCGACCAATTCGTAGTGTACGCGTCCGTGCCGACGAGAACGTGCATCCAGCGTTTGCCGGCACCAAGACCCTTCACCAACGAAACAAGTCAAGTCCAGCGCTGTCGACAATGCTTCACGTCGGTGGCTTGAAGGCTGCTGCCAAGCGGACCGCGTTTGGAGAGGTCACCAACACTGCCAACGCGCGACCCAGCAAAGATGATTCAGTAATCTCGGGTAAGGCTGGCTACGAGATCACCGAGAAGGCTATCCTACTCCAAGAAAATAAGAAGCCTGCAGCTTTACTGAGACCCGCACAACGCCCTTTGTCTGTCTCTGGACTCAAGGGTCTATTGACCAACGCATCCAACGCGTCGATCACAGTGAAGCCATCTCTTGATGGGATACCGCAAGCTGCTCAAGCGGCAAATACTCGAAAGGTTCTCACAAAACGCAACACTACGATTTTCAAGGACCCAGCATCAATTGCCAGCTCACAACAGGAAATCAACTATCACCAAGAGATCCAGACCACAACGTCAATTGCCTCTCTCCATCTCCCCATTGCCTCTCAACAACAACAGATCCAACCACAACAGCTTGTGGAACCAACACAACCCAAGTTGCTGAAGACACTGAGCAGATCTGCCGCCAACTTTACAGAGACAAAAGTCGAGAATGAAGAGAGCACTGATGTGTCAGACTCGGCGGACGAAGGTGTGGATGGACGATTTGTTGGCGCCTACATCAACAATGCTGACGGGCATGTGCATTTCTATCAGTACTCTGACGAACTTGAAGAAGAGCAGGATCCTAAACGCTACGATGACAATGGCGTTCAGCTGGCTCGCGATGCCAAGAACGTACCTGGCGACGACGTCGGCACTGAGAAACGAGGCGAACATATCGGAGAAATTCCATCAACCAAGAATGCTGAGAGGAATGTTCTCCCCGCGGTCTCTGAGCCAGAAGAGTATTGGGATGATGAAGAGGATGAGGAGAACTACGACGAGGAGGGCTACATTACTGCACGGTCGTATAGATCTCGTGGTGATAATACTACAGGAGGAGCTACGACTGTGCTGTTTCCTAAGATGAATCAAAAGGTCAAGAAGGAGTTGGCGGCGGCGACGCAGCTTGTTGAAGGTTCGAGGACTGCAGAAGAAATAGAAGATGAGAGCTGGGACACCAGTATGGTTGCCGAATATGGTGACGAGATCTTTCAATACATGAGAGAGCTTGAAGTAAGTGCTCTTGCTATTGTGTCGACTCAGCGGCGCTGACAGAGCGTACAGGTGAAGATGTTGCCGAATGCTCACTACATGGACAACCAAGCTGAGATACAATGGTCGATGCGCTCCGTCCTCATGGACTGGCTAGTTCAAGTTCACCATCGCTTCGGTCTCCTGCCTGAAACGCTGTTTCTCTGCGTCAACTACATTGACCGCTTCTTATCTTGTAAGATTGTTTCTCTTGGCAAACTTCAGTTGGTAGGTGCGACTGCTATCTTCGTCGCCGCCAAGTATGAAGAGATCAACTGCCCATCGGTCCAAGAGATAGTATACATGGTCGACGGCGGCTACACAATCGATGAGATCCTCAAGGCGGAGCGCTTCATGCTTAGTATGCTGCAATTCGAGCTTGGGTGGCCCGGCCCAATGAGCTTCTTGAGACGAATCAGCAAGGCTGACGACTATGACCTGGAGACAAGGACCCTTGCGAAGTATTTCCTTGAGATCACCATCATGGACGAACGCTTTGTTGGTAGTCCCCCTAGCTTTGCAGCTGCTGGGGCTCACTGCTTAGCTAGGATGATGCTCAGGAAGGGCGATTGGGTAAGCCTCTCACGAATTGATGTGGTCAGCTCTTACTTATGATATCCACAGTCTCCTGCACATGTCTACTACTCCAATTACACCTACTCGCAGCTTCACGGTCTCATTTCGATGATGATTGAATGTTGCGAGAGCCCACAGAAGCATCATGCTGCCGTCTACGATAAATACTGCGATAAGCGCTATAAGCGTGCTTCGATGTTCGTCGCGGCGGAGATGAAGAAAGGATTCCGACTTTCCGATGTTGCGACAAACAGCGCTGCAGCCATTGCTGTGCTATCCCAAACCTGTCAGAACTGGGAAAGAAAGCAACAACTGAACTAAACCAGTCTCTCTTCTATCGGCGTTTCTCCTGTCGGTCCAAGTGGGCCCAGAGCTGAAAAAGTATGCGCCTCGCCACCTCCCTCAACTCGAACGTCTTTCGTACACCTTATTCCGCCAGATCTGGCGAGCATGTCGATTATCTCCGGCAACGGTATCCTGTGTGGCTCCTGACTAAACACAGAACTAGTATCATTTCCTAGAGAACCGAGAAGCATGATAGCAGGGAAAGAGGTCGAAGTAATTAAAGGGCAGGGGGTTGTCAAAGCTTGGCTTCTTGAATATCTCAACTTCTTGTTAACCTTGCTATCGTCGCTCTTCTCCTTCTTGGCCCTTTCTGGCACTCCCGCACACGTCTTTTTCCTATACTGCATTCATCCGGGCATCATGGGGGAACCGACCAAACTAATGAGACACGACGAGATGAGCCCAATGACTACAGTACACCCTCACTGTCTTGTTCCTGAGCATACGCCACAGTCTTTCTTTGTACTTCTTTAGACTGGCGTTAGAGCGGTCAGCGTGCGCGCTATGCGATTCGACCAGGCGCGTTCAGTCTTGTAGATATTAGGTATACAAAATTCGACATCATACTCATGTCCGGTGTCTTGATGCATGTTGACTGGTGCGGTGATTGCCAACCAACCTTAGGACAATTTGATTGCCGCCAATTCTTACCTCAAGCCCTTGCCGCGTCTTGAGATAGAGATAGATATGTAGAGTACTCTGCTCTAACCTTTCCCCATTCACTGACTTGTAGGAAGAGAGTGGTCGATATCCTTTCCGCAGTATATCCAGGACGAAGACGAAGACGAAGACGATGAGCGTAATGATAATGATTATGCCGGGTCGGTGTCGGTGTGGTGTAAGTTAAATGATCTACGATATCCGATATCCGATATCCACTTTTTCTTCTTCTACAACAACAACAACAACAGCAACGACTACAATTTGACAGCCTTTCGGATATGTTCATCTTATCTAATTGACTTAGAAGTGTCTTGAGAAGTGGTAGATAACTATTTTAATCTAGGGTTGTGGATGTTTAGGAAGGCTTTCTGTGACTTTTGAGTAGGTTGGAAGGAGTGGTGAGGTTGGTGATGTTTTGGTTGAGGGGTTGCTGGTTGGAGATGGGGTTGGGTTTGGTGATTGAGGATTGCGGGTTTGGTGAGAGAGAGCTGTTGGATAGTCCGGCGAGGAAAGACAGAAACGGTGATACTAAGAGGTCGAATCAGTGATTGGGATTACTACAAGAACGCCTGCGCTCACTCCACTTCGCTCACGGTGGTGACAAGATTGCCATGGCTATGCTCGGAACTCGCATGGCAGAGAGCGTGTTGTCATCGTCGCTCTGACTGTTTTTTGTCGTTGAGATCCGGGCCCGAGTGTTTTGTGGAGTCCAACCATCCAGTTCGGCATCAACGTTTTTGTGTTTTGTTTTCGGAATTGAGAATATCGTGGACTGGACAGCGGACTTTCCTCAGAAAGTGACGGAACAGGTAGATTGCGTCAGGGCATCTTGTCATAAGCTCGATTCGATCATCGACCCTCTTTTCAAACCACAAAATATTCCGTCTACTCATGATTCAGCACAGAATATTGCCGGTGCTATTGCCTGGAAGGTGGGATGGTGACGTCGATAAATTGACGGGATTTGGAGGTTTAGAGCGGTTCTCAGGGATCAGGAAGGGGAAGGGGAGATTGGTGTGGTGGTTGTGATGTGGGAAGTGACGCTGGGCCAGGTCTGAGATCGGTGTTGGCTGTGTGTGGATGATGGTGTCAGGAGTGTGGTTCTGGTTTTTGGGTTTGGGGGTGTTGGATGTTGGTGGCACAAGTACAAACTGGCTGTCTGGTCATTTGTATTGATTAGTACGATGGTAAAAAGTATGCGATACAGGATCTGGCGGTATAAGCAGGTGGTGCGAAATAAAAGAAAGGGCATCGACACTGGTTGGGTATGTAGTCCGCCACGATACCTCCAAGCCCCCCATCAATATCCCATCATTCGCAACACCACCGCGGGCCGATGAAAACACTCCACCCCAAGAAGAACTTCGAACCAAGCACCAGTTGCAGAGACTATTGTCTTACTGATAGCGAAGACTGTACGTCCGTCCTGCAAGCGGAGAGGTGTTCTTGGAAGGATACGAGTGGAGTCGTCGGATATTTTAGGGCTTCATGTAAACTCTGCTGGCGGGGTTTGACTTCTGGTCCAGATATTCTTCGTCGTCGGCTTCTAGACTTCTCTGCATACCCTCCTTAATCTCTCCACCGCGCCAGATGATTCCTTGAATCACTCTGGTCCATCATCCTCTCTATGAGCGCACGCACAGTACGTTCCCAAATCAGATATGTCTACCCTAAACTGCATCACCGTCATTGAACACAGAGTCTCTCCATCAGTTACACGAACTCGCTGTTGAGAGCAGGCTATCGACAGGGTTCGGCGTATGATGGGACCGTGCAAGGACGGAGCCATGTCCATCTCTTGCTCGAATATCCAAATGCGTTGATAAACATCCGTCTTTTCCAGGCGGCCGCCAGAAGGTGATGAGGCCAAACGGAGACCGAGATGAGAGCTTAACATACCCAGAACTCGCCTGGGAGGGACCCTGTTGGCCTTATACCATGGAACGCACGGAAGAAAGCAGATGAGGCCAGCGTCGGACAGTAACAGGCTCAGCCGTGAATCCCAGTAAGATGCGTCAGTATTGCAGCAGTCAAGTGTCCACTACTGTTCGACCCTAACGAGAAGGGCCCGTTGCCATTTGCGTTATAGACGTCACGCCGCAGCACGAAGGATTACCTGTTGGGGATCTGCTGGAAGCGCTGGAAGAGGGCGTTGTCTTGTGCAAGTAAGACTCCTAGGATCGTCGAGATCGCATACGTGCCCACAATTTCATCCCCTAGGCACGTTACCCTACCTGTTGGAACCCCGAATGGGCCTGGGCAAGTTTCCATCGTACCTCCACCATAGGCCAGTGGACTAGCGTGCAATTGTGGGACTTGCCCGTCAGTTTCTGCAGAGACTGTTTCTGTCGTGCGCGTGGCCGGTGTTGATTATTGCGAATGCGTGTAAGATTCGCCGTCTCCTGCATCTGTCATAAAGCAATGGCCAGTTGAGTTTGAATACACAGCCGATTACTTGCTGGAGACAGAATGGGGAGATCTGGTATGCTTGATGGGTGAGATCGAGGATGCAAGAGAGACACCGAGATGGAGGGGAAGCGAGGGAAGATCAGATGGAGTCGAAGGAGGGACGGTCTTTGTGGGAAGTCTGGCGGCGAGTCTGCATGATTGACGAAAGAGGTGGAGGTCTGTTTAGGGGTTCTCGGTGTCATCATCCAGTCTCTAGAGACCGCGCGAAGATACCTCCTTCACAGAGGCAGTTCGGAAGGCACAAGTAGGCGTTGCGGTGTAGATGCGGAAGGGCGTTTAGAAACCATCGAAGTTCCATTCAATGAATCGAACAATACAGCGTTTGCGACGTACAGCTATTTGCAATCAGGGGTTTGCTGCAAGAGCTGACATGCAGGGAGAAACGGGTTGACGGAGAGGAGTTTTGGGGCAAAAGCAGGGAACAAAGACGATGAAGCGCAAGACACTCAAAGAGCAAAGGCTAAGACGCTGAGATAAGAGATGGGGCATGGTGTACGCAGACTAGCTCTTGCTTTAGGTGCTCCCTTTGCCCTATCTACCTCGGCAGTCCAGCAAATAGACTCCGCGAAGGTACCTTAAAGCCTCTCAACAGCAAATCCATCCAGCCACGTATCCCGTCTCCGATAACTTTGTTGAAGATCTCCAACCTATTCCGCAGCCCTGACCGCAAGATACGCAGTCTGAGCAGCCGCATCTTCGCTCCCAACCCCGGCAGAACGATTCATATCAAGTCTCATGGTATCCTTTAACATCTTCGCAAATGTCCGATCCTTGACCCCAATGACTTGCGGCTTCTCGACCTTAATACCGACGTGCACAATCTCGGTTATGATCGCATCCTTAATCTCCCTTTCCAAATTACTCCCTGATCTAAGGCGGTCGTGATTTGCAAATGACTCCAGTCCAAGGATATTCAACGTCAGACCGTCCGTGGCTCGGAACCCACGCGTCTTCCACTCCTTCAGTAGAGCGCGCCAGTCATCAGAAGAGTCAACCGCAAAAAATTCGTGTGGATCCAAATCGAAGTTGTGGGAGCTTGCAACGTCAAGCCAGAGCTCTACCCGACCAAACGGAAGGCTAGACGGACAGACTTTGAGCGCTTCAACCCACGTGAACCAGAATCCATTCCCTTGGTAGAGTATAGGGCGACCTTCGCGGTAGAGCTGCTGTGAGGCCCGAAGAATGGCGACATCGACCAGCTTTGTACGGTGATTGGTATATCTAAATTCATATCCGAGAAACTTTTTGGCCATTTGGCGATTGTTGCAAAGATCCACAATGTTTAGATCGGACGTTAAGAGGTAGGTGAGGATATTTAGACGTATCTCTGCTGGGATCGTCATGAGGGAAACGCTTTTACTTGGAGACACCGTTAACGTAGACATGATGTCGTTGGAGGTGATTCTGATCCGACCGTTGCGATCTGCAGCGAGTCAGTGTGAGATAATTTCTAGAGATCGTACATTGTCTGAAAGCTTACAGTAGGTCTGTGATCAATAGCACAAATATCAAGACTTCGAACCCACGCACACAGTGTTAGCTGCCAGTAAGGTTAAATTAGGTGGTCGTCCGCAAGTAGGTCAGTCGACAGAAGGAAAGCGATAAGCACGGTTGAGGTTGTTATGGTAACATGGAGTGAATGTTCCCAGGCCGCTAGATGGAGGTGTTATATTAAGCAAAAAGTGTTAACTCCATCAGACCACGACGACATGGCATTAGCACATGATGGTCGTCCTTATGGTACGAGATGATATCTTGCTTGTGGTGATATTTATTTGCGGGATACGAAATATCTTCATTGCTACCACTAACCTCTCGTCTACCCTCCCCTCATCTTCTGCCCTAACCACACTGAACTCGAGCAACAGAACACCGACTACGTCGCCTCACATAGTTTTAGTTGCCCCCATGAGTCTAGGTATCTCAATAACCCAAGTCAGCATGCTTCGCCCTCATATGTTCGTTGCGCTTGTCGGCACGCCGGAATCCAGACCCAGCACTGTGATCGCAATAGGCAACCGGGCAGTAGAAGCGCTGCGACGACATGTGATGGGTCTCCTGGTGACGGTCGAGGTCATCAGGACGTTTGAAGCTGTGTCTGGAGGTGCAACCTGTCCAAAGACAGACATGTTTGTTCCCATGTGGAACCTCCGAGTTGCAGCTGCAGTAGAGGTGAATATCTAGAAATCGAGAAGCAGGGAGATTGGCGTACCTGGCAGAACATTGAGCCGAGAAGGGCGGGTGATCGACGACAGGGTTAGGACGAGGTCCCGAGCAAATTTCCCTTTTCAGCCAGCCCTTGGTTAGTAGCTCGAGGTAAAAAAAAAACCTACCCGGCATCAGCAGAGCCGCGAAACCCTACGTTGGGGTTCTGCAGCCCGCTGAGCGCAGGACTAGGCTCCATTCGGGCGGTCTGGTTGTCGGATGCCATCGAGAGCGGGTGCGTATAGGACGACTGCATGATGCACAAGGGCGACGAATAAGGAGCCAGTGGAGGAACGAGGCGACGAGGCTAAGAAATTTCGACTGTAGTCGTGCGGCTAAACGACGTAGAATGGACAACGAAACATGCAAAAACGTGTGGAAAGAGGGACGGGGAATGCTTGAGCTTTATGCCCCTCGTCCTCGTATCTACAAAATTTGGCCTCTATCTAGGGTTAAACGCCGGGAACGCCACGGCCCTCGCTATGCATAGCTCATCATCACTGATCTAGCCCGTCCAATTCCACCAGACGCCTTACCATACTTACGATCTCATTTTTGCCTAGATCCATGCCGGGATCGTCAATCTTCTTTGCTAGAACTTCATCAAGCATCAGCCGCAGTCGTGACACCAGCACGCCTATCCTAGCCCAGCCACGGAGGCGAAGCCACCCATCAACGAGTAAGCCACGACCGAGTGTATCAAGCGTGATGGGACCCGAGAAGAGAAGAAGCGTATACGCATTGAAGGCTGACCTATTTCAGCATACAACTCGAAAGCGATCTAGCAGGTACTTACGTGTGAGATCCCGAATGAAGACCTTGCTCGTTGCCATTTTAGTAAAGTAGCTTATGTAGACTGCTGAGCCTGGAAACACCTGCGCATCGAAAAGTGTGGAACTTGGATGTACGAAGACCCTCCCATTATCTTGATTGAAGTACTTGATGGTTCTGGCTTCGGGGTCTAATTCGACGGCACCGGACATCGAAGGAGCGAACTTCCTCTCAGGAAACTCGATACGTGCAAGCTGTGGATTGAAAGCTCCTGCGATAAGAGCTCGGATCAAGGCGTCATTGTTATTATGGCGATTATGCGTTGCTTTCGACGCGGCGTCCGAGCCATGGTAATCCACAGGAAGGAAGCCGGTCTCTTTGAGCGACGACAAGTATTGAGACCGATTCGAAGAGATATCGTTGAGCGTGTGATGGGACAAAAGATTCTGATCGCACCATATTCGGAGATCCCGTTGATTGGACCCAATCCTCATTGCTGACCACTCTTCGTATGCTCGGAGATCACCAAGGATATCTCCCTGCCCTCGAGAGAAAGAAGATTTTGCAGCCTTCGATTCATCGCGCTTGTTTTGTGGCGATACAAAAGGACTTTTCATTGTTAAGATTGCTGCAATAGTAAGGCATGCCTCAAGACATCCAAAAGTAGTTCCGTAAACCATCAGCTTTCCACATCTAAGGTCTGCAGGGATCATCGCCAGATGTCTACCCAGTGCAGTCAGCTCATCTCCGTCAATGGCGCCCATCCTGGCCAAAAGCTCTACCGCCCCTTCCACAGCTGAAACATGTGGCGGTGTAAGAGCGCTCGCGAGAAAGCCCGCGACGTCCCTGACGCCCATTGCTCTCACCGACAAGCATAGTTGCTCAAGAGGTACTCTCCGGATCTCCGGATCTGGCCTCTCCATCATCTTGGCCTCAGCATTTCGCGTGTAAAGCTTGTAGCAGTTCCCCGCTTGTACTCTCCCAGCTCTGCCCCTACGCTGCTTGCAGGCTGCTCGAGACGCCCAAACTTCCTCAAGCTTGACCATATTGTTTTGTGGGTCAAAGCTGGTTTCCTTGACTCGGCCAGTATCAACAACCGCGACAATGTCCTCAATGGTGATTGAGGTCTCTGCAACATTTGTCGCAGCAATGACCTTGCGCTTGCCTTTCGGTGCTGGAGGAAAGACACGCCGTTGTTCACTGGGCATCAACGAAGCATGGAGCGGTAGCGCATGAGTGTTTGGTATCGACCGGATTGCTTCGAGCGTACGATTGATCTCGAGTGTACCCGGGAGGAAAATAAGGATCCCTCCTTCGGTGTCGCCAAGCTCGGCGTCGATCTGCCGAACGGTACGAGCAATCAGATCGTAATTTATACGCATGCCTATGCTCTGGATGACACCAGCCACCGAATGTTCAATCCCATCAAGCTCGTCTTCGTCGACCCTCCCACCTCGGAAGCTCGGATTGAAGTTTGTCCAGCGGATAATGTCGTCAAGGTAGAAGTCAGTCACTGGGAACGTACGCCCTTGAATTTCGACCCGGCCAACTTCGGAAGTCGCCCCAAAGTAACGATCGAAGACGTCTGCATCTAAAGTAGCACTCATCAAGACGACCCTAAGATCTTTTCGTTGCTTTAAGACATCTCTCAATAGCACCAGAAGAAAGTCCGTGTCCAAACTTCGCTCGTGAACTTCATCGACAACCACATGACTAACATTAGCCAATGCTGCCACAACATCATCAGTGCTCCCGCCAGAAGTTCGCAATCGACGAAGAAGTACACCTGTAGTGACAAAGGTAATCTTAGTTATTCCCGGCTTCTGCTTCGATTCACCCCTAATGGTATACCCAACTTCGTCGCCCACCTGAAGACATCTCTCCTCGCTGACCCTATCTGCTAAGCCAAGCGCCGAAATCCTTCTCGGTTGGGTGCAAATAATATTGGCGGCACCTCCAAGCTTCCGTTGAATCATATCATCTAAGATGAATTGTACTGATTGTGTAGACTTCCCAGACCCCGTCTCCCCAGAGATAATCGTGACCTGATACTTATTGACCGTGTCGATAATGTCCTCTTTCAGTTTCCACGCGGGCAAAGATCGTCGAATGGCAAGCATCTTTTGCTGCTGAGGTGAGCCTTGCCTAGATTCCCATCTCGCAAATGATGCAACGCTGCTATGACCACCAGGACGCCAATCAACTGGGCGAATAGATTTCCTATACGGAATAGGCCTGGTCTCCAATCGACCTGTATGAGATTCACCCACTGTAGATGCGGCTGATGATACATCACGCAGCTTTCCTGGTCTCTCGACGATCCTGGATATCTCGGCTTCAAGCCAGTCTACCATGTTGAAGATCATCGGTTCTCCCAATAGAGCTGTACTTGCATGCTCAACGACCTGTCGGATAATGCTTAGGCGGATATATGCAGGGATGCCTTCAGAGAGGACTGAGATGATAGGCGGTTGTGCCGGGTACAAGCCGGAAGGCCTCCGGACCCTGAAAATGCATGGCCTCCTGAAATACGGCACTTCTAATGTGATCTGGCATACCTCTACCGAGATTAATTGGTATCTGCCTCCAAATATCGCTTCAAGAGTGTTCAACTCCTGCTCCCAGACGGTGCCATTGGACTCGGCCTGACTGTCCTTGGTTGTTGCGTCCAGTAAGTCGACACCGTGGAGAGTTTCCCAACCGCTATCACCGTACATAAGAATATGCTGAAGTGCTTCTGCCGCCTTGCCTTCACTATCACATCGACTGTCCAGCACCTTCTCACAGAGCTCAGTGGCATAGCCAGCCTCCGCAAGCCGCTTGATGATAGCTTCCCTCTTTAGATTGCCACTCGCCATGCTAATGCCCGCAACATAGCCTTCTGGAAGACTCCATTTCGGCAGGTCATCCTCAGGAACATGAATGAGGAGCCACTCCAGAGTCTCTTCGCGATCCTTGCACTCAGCAAGCGCCTCTTCAATATGACTTCTTCGAAAGCCCAAGTCAGTAAATTCCAGAGCGATAGTTCTCTTTTGAAATTCGGACAAGACGACACCATGCGGGTTCCACACCGCGTGTTTTCGAACGAGATCCTCAACCAGGGCACGTGTTCGTTTGCCCATCTCGACCTTTGGTACCTTGGTCCAGCCTCTCATGATGTTCGTACTCCAGCCTCCACCATTCGATAGACTAGTGCTGCCTCCTAAACCGATAGGTTGTTCAGCCTGTTTAGCGTCCTGTCGTAGTCTTTCCTCTCTCTTCTTAGCCATGATTGCCTGAGCTTCCTCCCGTTCCTGCTTGGCCGCAAACGGATCCGCCTCGTACATCCAACCCCTCCCACTCTTGACGTCTTCCTTTTTGAGCTCCTGAAACTCACCCTTCCAAAGGTCCCGGTAAGTAGGAGGTAGCATCATATGAATGTTCCGCATGCTACAGACGCGGAACAGTGCGTAGGTCGCAGCAAAATGACGGGCTTCAACTGCAGTAGGTTGGAAAGCATGATGCTTGTGAGTTGGCGGCAGCTTAAAAGGAGGCAGAATAGAGGTCTCTTTAGTCTTTGGATTGATTGCTTTGACGATGACCATCGAGGAGAATCCATCGGGAGTTTTGCTCTGTGCCATGTTAATGTCAAAAAATGCCAGAAGAGATGCCCAGAAGGGCCTTACCATAGTATACTCCGGTTTCTCCCATCTTTGCTTCTGACAGTGCTCTGCGAGCATATTGACTGGAAGCTTGCCAGTCCATGAAGGTCCTCCAATCAAAGTCCTCGTATCTGGCTTCTTGGCTACTTCCTCAGGTGCAGCTTGTTGGCTTCCATTTGCACCACTCTGCTCTTTGCCCGGGCCACTTGCCTCTCTGCTCTTGGGCTTGTCTTTTGCGTTTGAGAAGATGATGTAGCTTTCCTCAGCATTTATTGGTGGTTGTTTTGACCCGCCGCCGCCGCCTTGCCTTTTCTTCGGCATTTTCCCAGATCTTTGACTTTGATTTGCTCCAGCGATCCATGGAGCTAGAATTAAAAAGTCTCAGGCTACGGTGTTGGAGTGCATACAGATCTGCACTGGGGTGCTGCTAGTGAATAACTGTTTTCGCTAGTGTCGTAGGGCTGAGATGCATCATGCCACGAGTTACTTCTATTAAAGGATGTTACAAAGCTGGAGCTGTAGGCAGACGTTTCACCAAGAAACATTACGCATCATCTCCCACAATGGAGAAGGACCATGTTACTGCTCAGGATGCCATAAGTAAGGAGGAAATGACAGGCACTGCTGTCCCACAACAGCCATCTACGAGAGAGCCCACAACGCCAAAGAAACGCAACGCATGTAGTATCTTCCTTACTTGGTCAATTCAAGGTCACTGAGCTGACTGTTGTTGAAAGTTTCGGAACTCATGTTACCCAAATCAAAGCACTCAGCTTCGCCACCAAAACCTCGACAAGCCCCGCAATCTTTCTTTCCTGGACGTGATGGTCTCGGCGCGTATCTGGAGAGCCCAGACTCATTCACGCCATCGCGAGTGATCTACCATTCAGAAAAATGGGTCGTGATCAACGATCTCTATCCAAAGTCCTCTGTACATGTGCTACTCCTGCCCCGAGATACCTCCAAGAACCTCCTCCACGCTTTCGACGCGTTCGAAGATCCAGCATTTTTAGCAGATGTACAAGCCGAGGTCAAAAAGCTGCGGACCTTGGTTGCTAAGGAGTTGAGAAGGAAATATGGCAAATTCTCCGCGCAGGAAAAGACACGGGAGGATGCCATGGATGCAGACCCTCCCCCAGACAAACTACCAAGCGGGAGAGATTGGGGAAACGATGTCATATCCGGCATACACTGTTCCCCTTCCATGAATCATTTACATATCCATGTTCTGTCTGTTGACAGGGTTAATGATTGCATGAAGCACAGGAAGCACTACAACAGCTTCGCCACGCCATTTCTGGTTGACGTGGAGGACTTCCCATTAGCAACAAACGACGTGCGGAGGCATCCAGGAAGGCAGGGCTACTTGGACAGCGATTTGAGATGCTGGAGATGTGGGAAAGATTTCGGCAACAAATTTGGAAGACTGAAGCAGCATCTGGCAGAAGAATTCGAAGAGTGGAAGAAACAATGAGATAGATCCAATTTATGATCAGGATATGGCCTTATGCTGTGCTCATAGGGACTCATGGCATTGTAACCAAAGGATCTGTCTAGACAGAGCCTGCAAGGTTAGGTTACATTACCCGTAAACAAAGCATAAATCATCCGAGTGTCTTCTTCCAGGTACATTGATACTTGCTCTCCAATCCCCTATGATACACAGTGCCACTAAGATCACCCGCATTGGTCGCCCTGCATCTGGAAGTGGCACCGCAGCCTGCCCATGGCTTAGTGGAAAATTGATTTCCCAACTATGTCAGCTCGTCAACGATGCACAGTCTACAGACATAACAGCATGTGTCTGCCATGTATGGTGACCAGGACCATCACCAGATTTACTCTGGTTTGCTTCGACTTTTCGGCCTCGCAGGTCCACCACTTTTTACCCTCTTCGCCTCAGGCCTGTTGATGTGGTGTTGGGGGATCCAGCTCTCATCGTAAGCCTTTGCACCAGAGGTGACAGCTGGTCCGTCCGCACCGATGACAGACACTTGATCAGCTGGCTCAACTCGCTTCGATCCACCCGAGGATCGCTTGGCTCTCTCCCCGCCCTTACCTCCTCGCCGTTTTTGTGGGAAGAGGGTGGTGATCCAGGTTTTGTAGATAAAGTAGCATGTCCCTGCGAAGGCCGCGAGGAGGAAGAGGTAGAGAAAGATGCTGTAGATGCATGATTAGTACGAATCACGGAAGCGCAGGGTTGAGTATTAGCAAGCCAAGCTCACATTTGCGGGTCGAAGAAACTTGTATCCGGTTCCACAATGCTTACGGTCTCATTGAAGGCTTGTATAGTGTAGAATGCGCCTGCACTGTCACTCAAAACAGCAGCAAGGTTCAGCCGCAGATCTTGCGGATGAAGCTCAGTCGCAAAGCTGTAGCTTAAACTCTCCTTCTGGCCTGCCGGAATCTCGACATTGTATCTTGTAGTCGTCAAGTTCCGGACAATGCGGCTGCCCTGGGGATCAATGTCAGGCGTCCACAAGCTGCCACCGATGAAGGAGACAGTGATGGGAGCTGGCTCGTCATTTGCGAAGGACAGCAGAGCTTGGGTTGGGTGGCCGTTGATGAGCTTAATACCGAAGATCTCGGAGGAAGGGAACGAAGCTGATACATGCACAGCGAGATTGGGTGAAGTAGACGGCGATTCGAGCTCTTCATCGACCGGATCCTAATAAACCAATATCAATGCTGAAATTTTGCAGAAGTTACAGGAATCTGCACGTACAGCTGCTTGGGCGAAGCTGCCGATAGCTCGCAGTGAGAGTAAAGCCAAGGTGGAAAGCTTGACAAGAGCCATCTTGAAACCGTGGAGTGCACTTGTTCAACTACAAGAACAGATCGGTAGTAGTAGTCGTACGATAATACTTGGTTTACAAATTATATCGAAGGTGTTCTTTCTCAAGAGGACCCCAGGTTCGCTTAGTCATTCAGTCCTTTAACGTGATCTACCCCCTAGTGCGCCGTACCCCCTAGTGCGCGCCCCACCAAAGCGCGTTGCGTTGTTCTTACAATACTCACTATGGCAACACCACAACGTCAAGCAGCGATACAAAAAGAAGGTAGGATTGAACTAGCCCTTCAAGCCTATCAACAAGGCCAATTTTCAACTCCTACCGCCGCAGCAAAAAGGTGGGGCGCGCACTAGGGGGTACGGCGCACTAGGGGGTAGATCACGTTATGTGGTTCCAACAACAAGGGTATCGCCACCTCGACAGCGAGGTGAGTTGCTAGTAGGCTTAATGAGTAGTTATGTATGTAGATTTTGAAGTGTTGAATTGGTGGTCTGTTCAGTGCTGTGCAGTCATGATTCTGATCCCACTCACTATTATCATAACTTTATCACCTTGATCACATAATTCATGCAACATCACAACTGATAAGTCAGTTATTACATTCTAATAGTGCAGAGCTCTATATAGAGCAAGGGTTTGACTAAGTAGATAAGAAGATTTCAATACTATTGTCTAACTAGTACTCTTGAGTGATAATAGAAGTTGAACACAATGAATTCTGTATAGAAATTCATCTTGCTATATACTAAGAACTTAATTATCTCATACATTAAGTCAACTACTCAATCAGTTAACTCATTAAGTCATCTGTTAAGTCTGTTGTGTCTCATATCTGTACATACACTTCTTTTATGTACCTTTAATGCAGCTCATTCACCTCAAATTGATATGATTGTAACACTATTCTCTCTTCTTGTGACTTTAGTTCTTAAAGTCTATTTAAGTGAGAGTATATATGCTGCTAACATTCTTCATTTATCATGTTTAAGAAATTCTTCTCTGACAATTATCTTTACACTTTTAAGAAAATTCACACTTACAACTATCTTACAGTAATGTCTTGTTAACACTGTCTGTCTTAAAATTATTCTTATATTATCATGAATCTGTATAAGAAATGTGCTAAGTGCACTCATCATGATTATCTTTATGTGAGTATGTTATAAAAGATTCTTAATTGTGTTTGTCTTGAGTTTGCAATAAGACTGATGCTTGATTAATAATGTCTAAATACAAGAAGAATTGTCATGAGTTCACAATGAGACTGACACTTAATTGATAATTTCTAAATACAAGAAGAATATTATGAAGAGAAAAGAAAAGCTTCATACAAAAGTAAAAAGATAATGTGCTTTAATCTTAGAGTCTTAGTAAGCAACTAGATCATAAGACCTTAATATGAGTTTAACTTATGACATCACCTTTTTCTTTTTCTTCAAGGTTGTGCTTTAAGTGTCTGAAAAGGTTGTTGTACAGTTGTCATTGTCTGTTGACACATGTTTGCCTGCTTCATATGAATAAGGTTCACAGATAAAGTTCTTATTGCTTGCTGACATGTGATTTTCTTTCTTGTTCAATTCAAGTGACAATTTACTTTAGCTTATCTCTCAGTGAAGTAAGTTATAAATCCCTCACCTTTCTTCTCAAATTTCTTTTTCTTTCTTCTTTAACTTCTTTACTGTCATCTCTTGTATGTAAAATCTCTTTTGATTGACACATTTCAGCACTGACTCTTTTATGACAAGCTCAGCAGCAACAACAACAACAACTATTATCATGTAAGTGTCATATAAGTATGTGTTTCAGAGCTGACAACTTGTAAAGTTCTTATCTTGTACAACACTTATGTTGTTACTCTCATCTGTGCAAACACTGATGTCAATTCTGTTCTCAAGATTGATTAACAGCAGTTTGCTTTGTACACTCACTTTTCTCAGACAATGATTATTCTCACTCTGCTCAATGACAACATTCTGTTTGTACAAAACTGTATCACACTGCAGCAAATAAGAACTCATCAGCTGTTGTACATCAATGCAATTCTGATTTAAAGTCAAAGCATGTTGATTTCTGACAGTTGTACTGACTGTTAAAAATGCAGTATGACACTCTTTTCAGAATGTCATCATACATCAAAACATTTCAGTGAATGTTGCAGTAACTGCAAGTGATGTGATCATGCTGCTTGCTGCTCTATACACAACAATGATGTACTTATCATCATCTTAAATGATAAGAACAACAACAGTGTCAATGAGAGTGAGTGCATTGTTAAACTGAGGCAGATTGCATCAGTCTTGCTGTCAGCAAGAACAGTCATTATCAATCTTGACCTTTAAGTACATCTGACTTCTTTTTCTTTTCTTGTGTTGTCTTTAATATAGATTTAGTTGTATGAACTGTGTATGACATCTGAACTGTATGCCTCATCTCTATGTGATGCTCAGAACAAATAACTTTGATGAAATCAAAAAGGCATCATTAGTAATTAGCATAGAAATAAATTAAATAAATTCAACACTAAATTTTGAACTCTGTACAATCTCTCAGACTCATGAAGCATCTCAGTCTCTCATGACATAATCTCACTCTTTAAGCTTTTGCTCAATGTTAACAAGGTCTTTGAAGATCTTCTTGCATATGATTAAGATTTAGTCATCTTAGGTTGCATTAACTCTCATTGATTTAATGTCACTGTGTCTTTCAGAGTGAATGTCAATTCTCATGTGAGTTGAGTATAACTGACTTATTTCATCAAGTACTTCTTCTTGAATTCTTCTTTACATCATATGAATCTTTTTTTCAGAATCTTCTTTATCTCAAACTCTTCTTCATTGCTTACAATTTGTGACAAGAATTGTAAGTCTGTTGTACACTGAAAAAAGAGAGCATTCATGACTACTGACTGAAGCATGTCTGAGTGAAACACATTATGAATACTCAACAATGTGTTCAAACAGAAGAAATGTGAGCTGATCTTCTTAACAATGATGTATTTAACATTCTTTGCATCAAACTTCTTACATAAACAGTCTGTATGTATGTTCTTAAGATTTAGTCAGATTTTGTCTTCTTTCTTGAAGTCATAAGACTGCTGTCTCTTTTAATTCATCATTTTCTTCTGTATCTGCTGAGTGACAGTCATAGTTATCTGTGCTCACTCTGTGACTTCTTTCATCTTTTGTACAATTTGATCAGCTTTTTGTACTGAACTTTTTGCAGATCATACAGGCTTCAACTTCTCAAGTAGTTGTAGAGACTTCATGTGATACTCATAAGACAAGAAAAAGAAACTCCTCTCTGTTAAGACAGAGTCATGATTGTTTATAACTAGCTCAGTCATGAGAAGCAGACTTGCTCAGTTGTTTTGACTATAATTGAAGAATGTACAAATGTACAGCTCAACATTCTGATTCATCTGCTCAGTTGCTCTGTCAGTTTTCAGGTGATATGCTGTGAACATTCTTCATACAATCTTTAAAAGTTAACAGACTCTCTTTCATAAGCTGCTCACAAACTGAGTGCCTCAATCTGAGACTATTGTGGTAAAAAGCTCATGAGCTCAATAGAAATGTTGTACAAATGTCTGAGTCACTCATTCTGCAGTTATATCTTTGCACAGTTTCAGTATTATCTTTTTGCTAAGATAATTCATAATTATCAGAAGGTTCATACAATCCTCACTTGACAGTAGATCTACTACAAAGTTAATGAATATCTTCTGTCAAATTTGCTTCAATACAGGTAAAGGCTTCAAGAAGCCTTGTCAGCAATCTTTTCAGCTGTTGTTTGTATGACATTTGTCACAATTTCAGCAGAATGTACAGACATTCTGTAGCATCTCAGATCAAAAGAACTGTTATGATAAGAAAGTATCAGTTACATTTCTTTCTGAGTGTTCAGTCATTGTTGAGTCATGTGTATACTGAATTAGTTCTGTACAAAGAGATTCTGAGAATGACACTCAGTGTCTTTCACAAAAGAGTAGCTTCTCTTCATTGCTTAAGAAGCATTTTATTATGAATACTCTCACTTTTAAAACAGTGAGAAATGATCTCTGTTGTTTTCAAATTGCTTGACACAGCTTCTCATATGATTCATCTCTTGTCTCAGCATTTACTCACATCTGCTTAAGATCTGTAACTTCATTGAACAGGTTTTAATCTTGTACAAGTACAGTTACTGATATATTTGCTACTGTCATTGAGGCAGTCTGTATAAGCTTGCTCATTATTTTGAGATGTATTATCTGTGTTGTACAATGCTGTACTCTATCATTTGAAAGATCTGTTGACATATCTTGCTCATATCTTGACAGAGCATTTGCTCTCTCATTTTGATTTTCTGACAAGTATAGTATGAAGAAGTTGTATTGTGACAGTATAAGAAACCACCTCATTTGTTGCTCTGTAAGCTTTTTAACTGTCATAAAGTATTTCAGGTTCTTGTGATCTGTATGAATCTGAAAACTTGACACACTTCTCAATCCTATGTCTTACTTTTTTAAACATCATATGATGATCAGCATCTTCTTATCATAAATTTCATAGTTGCACTTTACAGATGCATTCTTCTTTAAATAATAGGCACAGAGTCTTCACACATTATTCATCAACTGTAACAGAATTTCATCTATGTATCAATTTGAGAAATCTGTTTTCATCACAGTTGTATGTGTATGATCAAACAGAATTAGAATTGATGCTGAAATAAACATAGTCTTTAGCTTCTTAAAATCTTAATCAGCTTTCTCAGTTCACTTAAAGAGTGTGTTCTTTCATATGAGAGTCATCATTGACATAATCAGATTGAAAAAGTTCTTAATGAACTTTCAGTAAAAGTTTGCAAAGTCTATAAAACTCTGTACTCTTTTTACTGACTTAAAAGCTTGTCAGTTCATGATTGTCTTCATTTTCTGAGAATTCATTTGTATGCTCTTTTCAACTTTCAGAATGAACTTTAAATACTTGATTGACTTGACTTCAAACTCACATTTATCAATGTCAACCTATAAGTTAACTTCTCAAAGTCATAGTAATATTCTTCATACATAATCTTAGTGCTGATGCAAAGATTCATCAGTGAAGATGAGAATATCATTCACATAGATCAAACAAAACTCATCTAGAAAGTTCTGCAAGACTCAGTTGATATATCTTTGAAATGTGCTTGAAACATTGACTAGCTCAAAAGAAGTCATTATTCATTCATACAACTCATACCTCATACAGAATGTCATCTTTCATTCATTCTCTGTGACAATCTAAATCTTGTGAAATGTCACTATGACATTCAACTTGATGTATCATTGAGCTTGTCTGATGTTCTGTAGAGTTTTATATATCAATGAAAGAGAGTAACAATCCTTCTGAGTGATTCAGTTTAAATCACAGTAATTCACACAGAACTGAAGTTCACCTTCTGACTTTTGTATGAATAAAACAAACACTGCAGCAAATAAGTTACTGACTTGTATGAACTGCTTATTCAAAAGTTCTGTTAATGTCTTGCACAACACTAGTAGCTTCTTTTTTGTCATGTTGTATAGAGAATCTC